>Ga0172362_10000172_pt1 | contig 47662 bp, 37 predicted proteins | sample LakKivs1_kivu2a2_FD_114534 | JGI IMG/M metagenome (GOLD analysis project Ga0172362, IMG submission 114534) | Sediment microbial communities from Lake Kivu, Rwanda - Sediment s1_kivu2a2 | ecosystem: Environmental > Aquatic > Freshwater > Lake > Sediment | place: Rwanda: Western Province, Lake... | reverse complement strand
TCGCGCGCAACGTCGCGAGCCTGATCCCCGACGGTGCCACGCTCCAGATGGGCATCGGCGAGACAACCGACGCGCTGACGCCGTTTCTCGCCGACAAGCACGACCTGGGCATCCATACCGAGATGCTCTCCGACTTCATCATCGACCTGATCGAGGGCGGGGTGGTCACCGGGCGCCGGAAGAACATCCACAAGGGCAAGGTCGTCACCTCGTTCTGCATGGGCAGCCGGCGGCTGTACGACTACGTCGACGACAACCCGGTATTCGAGTTCCTCGGCGTCGACCGGGTGAACGACCCGGTCGTCATCTCGCGCCTCGACGACATGGTCGCGATCAACTCGGCGATCGAGGTGGACCTCACTGGTCAGGTCTGCGCCGACTCGGTCGGACACCAGCCCTTCATCGGCATCGGCGGGCAGGCGGACTTCATCCGCGGCGCGAGCCGCTCGCGCGGCGGCAAGCCCATCATCGCGATCCGGTCGACCGACGAGAACGACACCGTCTCGCGCATCGTGCCCGCCCTCCGCGAGGGAACCGGCATCATGACCTCGCGCGCCGACGTGCACTACGTGGTCACCGAGTACGGCGTCGCAAGTCTCCACGGCAGGACCGTGCGGGAGCGAACCCTGGCGCTGATCTCGATCGCCCACCCGAGCTTCCGCCAGCAGCTCCTCGATGCGGCGAAGGCGCGTCGCTACGTGATGCCGTCCCAGCTGCCGATGCCGGAGAGCGGCCGGCCCTACCCGATCGAGGCAGTTTCGGAGTCTCAGCTCGAGGACGGCACCCGGCTCCTGTTCCGGCCGCTCCGTCCCGACGACGAGCGCGCCCTGCGCGACTTCTTCCACTCTCACTCCGACGAGACCGTGTACCTGCGCTACGGAACCCCGATGAAGCGACTGTCGCAGCAGCAGGTCCAGCGGTTCGTCACGCTCGACTACGACCAGCGCATGGCGCTCGGTGCGTTCGTCGCGCCGAGCGACGCGCGCGGCAGCGACCTCGACCGCCTGATCGGCGTCGCCCGCTACGACCTCGACCCCAGCACCAACCTCGCCGAGTGCGCGTTCGTCGTCCACGACGACTTTCAGGGACAGGGCCTCGGAACGCAGCTCCTGCAGAAGCTCATGCGCTACGCGCGCGCACGCCGGATCGACGGCTTCACAGCTCAGGTGGTGGCACGCAACGTCCGCATGATGCGTGCCTTCGCGCGTTCCTGCTCACCGATGACGAGCCATCTCGTCGAGGGCAACTACGAGCTGTCGTTCCGCTTCCGCGAGATCGACAAGGCCCGCCGTCAGGAAGCTCGCGAGGTCGCAGCGCTGGCGGCTGGCAAAGGGCGCGCGCCCGATCCGCCCGCCGCAACGCCCAGGGCTGCGGACGACCCCGATCGCCCTTCCGGCTGACGACACGACGCGACGACCTCGAGCTGACCGTCCGAGCGCACGGCGACCTCCCCCGCCTGGTCGCTCTGCAGCCAGAGGGCACCGCCGCGGCGCCAGCGCTCGCGCACGTCCGACGCGGGAAAGCGGAACCGGTTGTTCGCACCGAGCAGCGCCACGGCCACGCCCGGCTGAGTGGCCCAGACCAGCGACCGCGCGCTCGACGTGCGGCTGCCGTGGTGGGGAACCTTCACCAACGTCGCCGTCAGGTCGCTCTGCGAGCGCAGCAGCGCCGCCTCCCCGGACGCCTGGATGTCGCCCGTGAGCAGCAGCCGCGACGCGCCGAACCCGATCAGCAGCACCAGCGACGCGTCGTTGTCGGACGCGTCGCGGAGGGCAGCAGGCGGATGCAGTACCTGCACCGTGGCACCGCCGGCGGCGCGGACGAGCTGGCCCGCCGAGAGCGTCCGGGGAACGATCCCACGCGCGGCCAGAGCGTCTTCGAGCGCCCGGAAGGTCGCGCTGCCCGAGCCGCGACCGCTCGACCAGAAGGCATCCACCGGAAACGACCGCACCACCGCGGCGAGGCCTCCGTAGTGGTCGAAGTCCGGATGGGACAGCGCCACCGCGTCGAGTGTCCGCACACCGGCGCGGCGCAACGCCGGCACCACGACGCGCTCGCCCGGGTCGAGCGCCCCGCCGAGCCCGCCTCCGTCCACGACGATCGCCGCAGCCGCACGCGGCAGCCGCGCGACGATCGCGTCTCCCTGTCCGACATCGAGGAAGCGGACTTCGAGCCGCGGCAGCAGGTGTGCCTCGAGCGCCAGGCAAGCGCGCACGGCGGCGAGAGCCGCGCCGCAGCCGAAGAGCAGGCGGCGCAACCGTCCCGCAGGGACCGCGATCGCCGCGAGCGGCACGAGCACACACGCGACCTCGAGCGGCGACGAAAGCGTCCAGTCGAGCGCACACCATGGGCTCGACGCGAGCCACGACACGAACGCGTTGGCCGGTGCGACCCCCCGGGCGGCCAGCGCGAAGAGCCCCTCGGCGGCGACTCCGGACAGAGGCAGCACGGCCGCGCCCGCCAGCGCCACGAGCAGCGCGAGCCACCCGACGAGCGGTACGATCAGCAGGTTGGCGAGCACACCCAGCGTCGCAACGGAGCCGAAGTGGAACGCGGTGAACGGTCCGGTCGCGAGTCCGGCCGCGACGGCCGCAACCAGCGCCCCGCCGACGGCACCTGCCGCCCGGCCGGGCAGCCGCGCAGGATCCAGCCAGCGCCCGCCGTGCGACTGCCGCCACGCCTCCCAGCGTCGACCCGCTGCCACGAGTCCCGCGACCGCGACGAACGAGAGCTGGAACGACGGCTCCCCGGCGACTCCGGGATCGGTGAGGCACAGGAGGATCGCGGCCGCGGCGAGCGCGCTCCAGATCTCCGCACGGCGCACCAGCACGACACCACCGAGCGCGAGCGTCGCCATGGCGAGCGATCGCATCGTCGCGACTGCGCCACCGCTCAGCAGCGCGTACAGCGTCGCCGGCAGCAGCGCGGCGAGCGCCGCCGGCCGCACCACGAGGACCCGCAGCGCGAGCCAGGGCCAGGTTGCGAGGAGCCGGCGCAACACCACGAAGCACGTCATCGCAACGACGGCGATGTGCAGACCCGAGACCGAGAGAACGTGTGCCGTACCCGTGCGCGCGTAGGCCTGGCGGAGCTCGGCCGGAACGTCCCCCTGATCCCCGTAGACGAGCGCCGCAAGAACCGCCCGGGTGCTCGCGTCCGGCACGGATCGCTCGAGGGTCGCACCGATGGCACGCCGCGCGGCGTGCAGCGCGACGTCGAGAGCCCGATCCGATCGCGACGGAGCGACGAGGCGCCAGCTGCGATCGCTCGCGACCGACCCCCTCGCCAGAATGCCCTGCCGCCACAGCGTGCGCGCGTAGGCGTCTGCCCCGCCGTTGCAGAACCCGCGCGGCACGCGAAGCTCCGCCACGCGACCACGAACGGTCTCGCCGACCGCCCACTCGCGCGACGGGCCCCAGAGCGTGATCCGCACGCGGCCGCCATCCGGCAGCGGAGGCGCTTCTTCGGTCAGGTCCAGGTCGAGCGAGACCGCCGGGCTGCCACCGCGGCCGCGGTGCGTGCGCACCCGCGCGACACGACCCTGTAGCTCGACCGGTCCGGCGGTGAAGCTCGCCGCATGCTCGAGCCGCGCCGCCTCCGACGACCACGCCTGCACCGCGCCGAGCACCCCGGCGAGACCGGCCAGGACCGCCGCGGTGCCGATCCGCCGGTGCCACCGCCACAGCGCGGGCCACGCCGACGTGACAGCCAGAGAGCAAGCCGTGGCGAAGGGCCCGTCGAGAGCACCCGCGGCCTGTCCGGCCATCAGGCCGACGGCGAGTAGCGGCAACCACCACGCCCGCCCCAGCGGACGGCGCGCCGACAGCGGCCGCGCCACCCTCACCATCCGCTCCGCACTCTCCGGCCGTCGCGTCTGGCGCCCGCGCGCGACAGGGCAGGCGCAGCGGGTCGGAACGCATCAGCCTGCGGGGTCTGCCTCCAGCGCGCGCTTGATCCGCTCCGCGAGGGGGCGACCGAATCCCGGCAGAGCCTCGATCTCCTCGACGGCCGCCGCCCGGACCCGTGCCAGGCTGCCGAAGTGGCGCAGCAGGGCACGTCGCCGCTCCTCACCGATCCCGGTGATCTCCTGCAACGGTGACGCCGCGAGCCGCGCGCGATCGCGCAGCTTCTGGTGGTAGGTCACCGCGAACCGGTGCGCCTCGTCGCGCACGCGCTGCAGCAGGAAGAGCGCGCTCGAGTTGCGTGCGAGCACGACGGGGTTCACCCGTCCCGGCAGGAAGACGCGCTCCTCGACGCGCTCGATCTCCGGCGAGGTCGCGCTCCGCTCGACGCGCATCTTCGCGAGGCCGACCACGTCGAGGCTCGTGAGGCCGAGATCCCCGCACACGGCGGTCGCCACCCCGAGCTGGCCCCGGCCGCCGTCGATCACCAGCAGGTCGGGCAGGTCGTTCTTCTCGAGGCCGGCGCGCAGGCGTCGCCCGAGCACCTCCCGCATGCTCGCGAAGTCGTCGGTCCCGACGACCGTGCGGATCTTGAAGCGCCGGTACCGCCCAGGGTCGGCGCGACCCTCGTCGAACGACACCACCGAACCGACGGTCTCGCCGCCCTGGAAGGTCGAGATGTCGACGCACTCGATGCGCTTGGGCGGGTTCCGCAGCTGCAGCTTGTCCTGCAGCTCACGGGCGGTCTTCTCGGAGCGCTCCTCGTCGTCGCGTCGCTCGAGGAACGCCTGGCGGGCGTTGGCCTTCGCCATCTCCACGAGACGGACCTTCTCGCCCCGGCGCGGGACGACGATGGAGACGATCCGCCCCTTGCGCTCACGCAGCAGCTCGGCGCGCGGCTCGGCGTCGTCGATCGGCAGCGGCAGGAGAACCTCGTCGGGAACGAAACGCTCGCCCTGGTAGAACTGGGTGAGGAGAGACGCCAGCACCTCCTCGTCGGGCAGCTCCCAGTCCGCGAAGCCGAAGGACTGGTTCGCGGTGAGCTTGCCGGCGCGGATCATCAGCACCTGCGCCTCGATGTAGCCGCCCTCGCGATAGAGCCCGAACACGTCGCAATCCCCACCGCCGTGGCGCACGGCCCCCTGGCGTTCGCCGGTCTTCTCGATCGCCCGCATCTGGTCGCGGAACCGCGCCGCGTCCTCGAAGCGCAGCCCGGCAGACGCTTCCTGCATGCGCTTCTGGAGCAGAGTGCGCAGCTGCGAGTCCTTCCCCTCGAGCAGCAGGGTGACCGCACGCAGGTGCTGCTCGTACTCGGCGCGGTCCACGGGCAGCACGCACGGCCCGAGGCAGCGCTTGATCTGGTACTCGAGGCATGGGCGCGTCCGGTTGCGGAACACGGGGTCGCTGCAGGTCCTGAGCGGAAAGACCTTGCGGATCACGTCGAGCGTGTCGCGCACCGCCGACGCCGAGTGGAACGGCCCGAAGTAGCGGCTGCCGTCGCGCGCGATCCGGCGCGTCACCAGCACGCGCGGCCAGGGGTCCGCGGTGGTGACCTTGACGCTCACGTAGGATTTGTCGTCCTTGAGCCGGATGTTGTAGCGCGGCTTGTACTGCTTGATGAGGTTGTTCTCGAGGATGAGCGCTTCCTTCTCGTTCCTCGTGACCAGACACTCGAGATCGCCGACGCGGCGAACCAGGAACTGCACCTGGTGACGCTCGTCGCCGCCACGGAAGTAGCTCTGCACGCGCGGCCTGAGGCTCTTCGCCTTGCCGACGTAGATGACCTTGCCGGCGCGGTCCTTGAGCAGGTACACGCCGGGCTCGGCCGGCACGGCTGCGACCCTGGCGGCGAGGTCCGTGCCTGGCTCGTCGTCGAGATCGTCTTCGTTCTCCGTCGACACTCCGTGCCCAGCGTAGCCGTCGCGGTCGTCGCGCGCAGGCAGCGCAGCGACAGCCGGGGCTGCGCCTGGAACGCGCGCCGCCGCGCGCAGGCCCTGCAGCGTCAGCCGGGGCTGCGCCTGGAGCGCGCGCCGCCGCGCGCGGGCCCGCCCCGGCCGCGGCGGGCGCCGGCGCTCGCACCCACCGCGCTCGACTTCCCGCCCCGAGGCGGTGCAGCGGCGACGCCCGCGCCGCCCTCGAGCGCGTGCAGCCGGTCGCGCAGCTCCGCGGCGCGCTCGAAATCGAGCGCCTCCGCCGCCTCGTGCATCGACCGGCGGATCTCGGCGGCGAGCCGCGGCACGTCGCCGAGCTGCGCGTCGCGCTCCGCGAGCTCGTCGGGTGTCAGCGCGGGGACGGTCGCGTAGTCGGCCTCGTAGAGCTCGACCAGCGGCGAGCCGACGGCCTTCACGATCGACTCCGGGGTGATGCCGTTGTCCTCGTTGTACTTGCGCTGGATCTCGCGCCGGCGGTCGGTCTCGTCGATGGCGTTCCGCATCGACGAGGTGACGTGGTCCGCGTACATGATGACGAGACCGTTCACGTTGCGCGCCGCGCGCCCGATCGTCTGGATCAGCGAGCGCGTCGAACGAAGATACCCTTCCTTGTCGGCATCGAGGATCGCGACCAGTGAGACCTCGGGGATGTCGAGCCCCTCACGCAGCAGGTTGATGCCGACCAGCACGTCGAACTCACCGCGGCGCAGCGCGCGGATGATCTCGACGCGCTCGATGGTGTCCACGTCGGCGTGGATGTAGCGCACGCGAACCCCGACGTCCTGCAGGTAGTCCGTGAGATCCTCGGCCATCTTCTTGGTGAGCGTGGTGACCAGCACGCGCTCGCTGCGCTCGACCCGCTTGCGGATCTCCTCGAGCAGGTCGTCGACCTGCTCGCGCGCGCCGCGGACCTCGATCCGGGGATCCATCAGCCCGGTCGGGCGGATCACCTGCTCGACGACGACGCCGCCGCTCTTCTGCAGCTCGTAATCGCCGGGCGTGGCCGAGACGTACACCACTTGCCTGACGAAGCCCTCGAACTCCTGAAAGTTCAGCGGCCGGTTGTCGAGCGCCGACGGCAGCCGGAAACCGTACTCGACGAGCGTCGACTTCCGCGAGCGGTCGCCGCGGTACATGCCGCCGATCTGCGGAATCGTCACGTGGCTCTCGTCGACGAACAGCACGAAGTCCTCGGGGAAGTACCGCAGCAGCGTCGAGGCCGGCGTGCCCGGCGCCCGCCCGTCGAGATGGCGAGAGTAGTTCTCGATGCCGTTGCAGAAGCCCATCTCGGCGAGCATCTCGAGGTCGAACACCGTGCGCTGCTCGATGCGCTGCGCCTCGAGCAACTTGCCCTCGGCGCGCAGCTCGGCCAGGCGCTCGGCGAGCTCTGCACGAATGCCCGCAACGGCGTCGTCGAGCCGGTCGCGCGTCGTGACGTAGTGGCTCGCGGGATAGATGGCGACGCGCGCGAGCCCGCGCAGCGTGCGTCCGCGGAGCGGGTCGAACTCCGCGATCGACTCGATCTCGTCGCCGAAAAACTCGACGCGCAGCGCCGACGCATCCTCGTAGGCCGGGAAGATCTCCACCACGTCGCCGCGCACGCGGAACGTGCCGCGGTGGAAGTCGACGTCGTTGCGCTGGTACTGGATGTCGATCAGCTTGCGGAGCAGCTTGTCGCGATCCACGCGCGCGCCGCGCTCGAGGAACACCAGCATCTCGAAGTACTTCTCGGGGGAGCCGAGGCCGTAGATGCACGACACGCTGGCGACGATCAGCACGTCGTTGCGCTCGAGCAGCGCCTTGGTCGCCGAGTGGCGCATCTTGTCGATCTCGTCGTTGATCGACGAGTCCTTCTCGATGTACGTGTCGGTCGACGGGACGTACGCCTCCGGCTGATAGTAGTCGTAGTAGCTGACGAAGTAGCGAACGCCGTTGTCCGGGAAGTACTCCTTGAACTCGCCATAGAGCTGCGCGGCGAGCGTCTTGTTGGGCGCGATGACCAGCGCCGGCCGGTTCACCCGCGCGATGACGTTCGCCATCGTCAGCGTCTTGCCCGAGCCCGTGACGCCGAGGAGCGTCTGATGGCCGACGCCGGACACCAGTCCGTCGATCAGCTCCTCGATCGCGCGTGGCTGGTCGCCGCGAGGCTCGAACGGCGCACGGAGGTGGAACGATCCCGGGCGCTCGCCCGAAGCCACGTCGCGCAACGAGTCCTGCTCCGCCGCTCGTCGCTCCCCGCTCACTCGGCGGGGAACACCCACACTCCGCCGTCCTCGACCAGGTACGAGAGAGCGTCCTCGCCGAACATGCCATCGACATCGGCGAGATGGTTCAGGAAGTGGGTCTGGCTCGCGTAGCCGCGATCGTGCACCTGGCAGTAGAAGCTGCCGCCGGCACCGAGGCCTCCACCGACCACGCCGACGTACAGCCCTGGCGCCGGCGCCTGGTAGGCGGGCACCAGCCGGCGCGGGGCGGCAACGCCACCGCCGATCGGCGGTCGACCCGCCGGGTTGAGCGGCGTCGGTCCGGCCGGGTTGAACGGCGTCGGCCCCGCGGGCCCGTTCAACGGTGGCTGCGGGCGCACACCGACGACGTGTCCCCCGGACTGCGGGCGTCCGCCACGGGAAGGCGACTGAGCCTCGGCGAGCGCGACACCGGCGAGGACCAGGACCGTCGCCAGCGCCCACGCTCGATCGCTCCTGCCGATCCGTCTGCTCATCGTTCGCCCTTCCCGCCCTTCCAGCGCTTGTACTTGTTCTCGAACTCGCGTCGCTGGTCCGGGCTCATCTGCCGGTACTTCTCGAAATTCCGCTGCACACGCGCGCGCTCGCCATCATCGAGCTGACGCCAGCTCTCGTAGCTTCGATCCATGCGCTGACGGCTCGACTCTGGCAAGCGCCGGTACCGCTGCAGGTTGTCGAGCGCGCGCTGACGATCTTTCGGACCGAGCTCCTGCCAGCTCTGCACCGGTTGCACGCGCGGCTTCCCCCGCGCCTGCGCCGACGTGGCGAGGATCGTCGCGAGCAGGATGCCGGCGGTCGCCACCACGGTCACCGTTCGAAGCGTCGAGCGGTTCGCCATCACCCCTCAGCCAGCGCCGCCGTCGTCCGGCAGCGGGTCTGCCCCCTGGCCAGCGAGGACGGCGTCGAGGTTTCGCAGCGCGTCGAGCTTGCGGACCATCGGGTAGTTCAGGAACAGGTCGGGACGCTCGAGCAGCTCGCGCGGCGGATCGAGCTCGTTGACGGCGACGACCTCCTCGGCGGGAACGGCGACGCCGGGCGCATCGTTGACCGGCTCCCCGCTCGCCGAGGTACGACGAGCGACCTGCTCCCGCGCCGGAGCATCGTTCGCCGCGCTCTTCGAGACACGCGACGCGGAAGCCTTCACCGGCCCGGCTGGCACCGTCCGGGCAGACGTCGGGGCTGTGTCGGTCGGTGCGCGCCCACCGTCCGCCGCCCGCGACCTCGGAGCGAACTCGGAGAGTGGCGGGGAGAGCACCAGCAGCACGAGGCCGGCCGCGAGTGCGGCGCCCGCGGAGGCCCCGGCCCAGAGCCAGCGGTGCCGTCCCCGGCCGGGACGCACCGCCGAGCCTGCACGCGAGGTCGTCGGACGAGCCGGTGCCCGTCCCGACCCGGCTGCGGGCCGCCCATCTTCGGCCTCCAGGCGGTCCCGGACCTCGGCGAAGCGCGGGCTCGCCTGCTCGCCCAGCGCGGCGAGGTGGCGCGCCACGACGCGGCGCGTCGCCCGGAGTGCGTCCGCCTCGCGGGCGCACTCCGGGCACGCCGCGATGTGGTCTTCCACCTCCCGTCGCTCGGGCAGCACCAGCTCCCCGTCGAGCAGGGCCACGATCGACCCGGTCACCGTCTCGCAACTCATCGATCGTCCTCGAGATAGCCCTTCAAACCCGCCTTGAGGCGTTGAGTTGCGCGGAAAATCAGGCTCTTCACCGCTTGCTCGGAGCACGAGAGGATCTCGCCGATCTGCTGATAGCGAAGCTCCTTCACCCTGCTCAAGACGAGTGCCGTGCGCTGTGCCTCGGGCAGCTCCCGGATGAGCTCGGCGACGCGCTCCTCGAGCTCGCGCTGCGCGCTGTACGACTCGCCCTCACGCGGCGCGGGGTCGGTCGGGTCCCACGCCGGGTCGTCGCCTTCGCGGCCCGCGTCCGGGTCCGTTCGGGTGCGGTAGTCGTGCCGGCGGACCTCGTTCAGGCACAGGTTGTGGGCGATCGTGTACAGCCACGTCGAGAACTTCGCGCGCGGCTCGTAGGTCTCGCGAGTCCGGTAGACCCGCAAGAACGTGTCCTGGGCGAGCTCGTCCGCTCGGGCGGCCGAGCCGACGAAGCCCGCCGCGAAGCGCGCCACGGCGGGCGCGTGCTTCTCGAACAGCGCGCGAAAGGCCTCGCGATCGCCTGCCTGCACGCGGAGCATCAGGGACGTGTCGGAGTCGGTGCTCGGATCCAAGTTGAGTGGTCCTAGCAACCCGCCGGCGGCACGAAGGTCGCGCGCCGCCGGAGCGGATCGGCTGCCACGGGTTCAGTTTGCCCCACTCGGATGTATATTGGCGAGCCATGCACAAACGCGGCAACGATCCGTCGCGCGACGGCGGCGCCGCCGCTCTGGCGACGCTGCCCGAGCACCTGGAACGCATCCAGGGCTATCTTCGCGGCTGCGGGCTGCTCGCGTTCCCGGGTAACGAGTCGCCGCTGCGCCACCAGCTCGCCGACTTCCTCGAGGCGCACGACGCCGAGATCGTCGACACCTGGACGACGAGCATCGCCGAAGCGCTCGAGATCGACTCCGGGCGCATGGACGAGCTCGCGCAGGACATCGCGGGAGCGCAGAAGCGGTGGAGCGCCCACATCCGCGACCCGGAGAACATCGAGACCTACGTCGTCCTGCGCGAGCACGCGCGCGGCGGCTTCATCTCGAAGCACATGCCGTCGCGCTTCCTCGCGAGCCAGCTCAAGATCCGCCAGATCACCGCGGATCTCCTGCGGCGCGAGCTGCGCGGCAGCCCCGACCTGCCCGAGCTCCTGGCCCTGCTCGACCAGGAGTTCTGGGAGCGCGTGCTGCACATCACGGACTTCTTCGTCGAAGCGCGCCAGCGCGAGGTCGCCGAGCGCAACCGCGAGATCGAGGACCAGGCCGAGAGCTACCGGCGGTCGGTCGACTCGGCGCCCACGCCGATGCTCATGCTCAGCGCCGACTCCGGCGTGGTCTACAGCGCGAACCAGGTGGCGGAGCGCGAGCTCGGCAGTGACGCCCGCGGCCGCCCGCTCTGGGACCTGCATCCCGACTCCGAGCGCACGACGGTGCGCGAGCTCCTCACCGAGACGCGCCGCCGCGGGCACGCGGCCCGCGGCAACCTGCACCTCGAGCGCAGTGGACGGAGCTTGTTGCCGGTCGACGTGCGCGCGGCGCTGATCGAGTTCGGCGACCACCACTCGCTGCAGATCATCTACGTCGACCTGTCCGACCGCCGCCAGCTCGAGTTCCAGCTGATCCAGTCCGAGAAGATGGCCGCGATCGGTCAGCTCGCGGCCGGCATCGCGCACGAGATCCGCAACCCGCTCGCGATCATCACCAACGCGCTCTACGACCTCGGCGCCCTGCTCGACGATCCGTGCCCCGAAGTGCGCGAGGACCTGCAGATCGCGAACGCCGAGATGGCGCGTGCTCAGGAGATCATCAGCAACCTGCTCGAGTTCTCGCGCGACAACAAGACCGAGATCCAGGCCGTCGACGTGAACGCGCTCATCGAACGTACGCTCAAGCTGATGAACAAGTACCTGCAGAACAACGGCGTGCGCGCCAACCAGGTCCTGGGTGCGGTCGAGGCGATCGACGTCAACGAGAACGGCATGCGGCAGGTGCTGCTGAACCTGATCACCAACGCGGTGCAGGCGATGCCGAGCGGCGGCGAGCTCAAGATCGCGACCAGCGCGCCGGCGCGCGGCCGCGTACGGATCGAGATCTCCGACACCGGCATCGGCATCCCACCGCAGCGGCTCGGCCGCGTCTTCGATCCGTTCTTCACGACGAAGGCGCCCGGCGAGGGCACGGGGCTCGGGCTCTACGTCGTACACACCGTCGTCAAGAACGCGGGCGGCAGCATCGAGGTACGAAGCACGCCAGGGCGCGGAACGACGTTCGTCATCGATCTTCCCATCCATCAGCCCAGCCTGATGCTCGACCTCGAAGAGTCCGTGGCGCCGCGCGGCGGAGACGACTCGTGAGCGCGCGAATCCTGCTCGTCGAGGACGAGGCGAACATGACGCGGACGCTGAGCCGCATCCTCGAGCGGGCAGGCTACGAGGTGGCCACGGCGGCCAACGGGCAGGAGGCCCTCGAGATCCTCGACCGCGAGGTCATCGACGTGCTCATCACCGACCTCAACATGCCGGTGATGGACGGGATGGCCCTCCTGCGCTCGATCCAGGAGCTGGTGTCGCGACCGGCGACCGTGGTGCTCACCGGGTACGGCACGATCCAGAGCGCCGTCGACGCGATGAAGCTCGGCGCGGCGGACTACCTCATCAAGCCGTGCAACCCCGACGACCTCAAGATCGTGATCGGGCGGCAGCTCGAGCTGCGGTCTCTGCGGCGCGAGGTCGCCAACCTCAAGCGCGAGGTACAGCGCTGGCAGCGCTACGGCGACCTGATCGGCGACGACCCGGCGATGCAGCGCGTCTACAGGACCATCGCGACCGTCAGCCAGAACAAGAGCACCGTGCTCATCACGGGCGCGAGCGGGACCGGCAAGGAGCTGGTCGCGCGCACGCTCCACGGCAAGTCCCCGTGGCACAGAGCACCGTTCGTGGCGGTGAACTGCGGGGCGTTCACCGAGTCGCTGCTCGACAGCCAGCTGTTCGGCCACCGGCGCGGCGCGTTCACCGGCGCGATCAACGATCAGGAGGGCGTCTTCCAGGCGGCGACCGGCGGCACGCTGTTCCTGGACGAGGTCTCGGAGATCCCGACGAGCCTTCAGGGCAAGTTCCTGCGCGCGATCCAGGAGCGCGAGATCACGCCGCTCGGCACGACCCGCCCCGTCAAGGTCGATGTCCGGCTGGTCGCTGCCAGCAACAGAGACCTGCGCGAGCAGATCCGAGTCGGCCTGTTCCGCGAGGACCTCTTCTACCGCCTGAACGTGGTCAACATCCACCTGCCACCGCTCGTCGAGCGGCGCGGCGACATACCGGCCCTGATCGACCACTTCATGGTGGAGTTCGCGCGCCAGTACGGAGTCCCCCCGAAGCACCTGTCGCCGGAGGCGCGCGAGCGTCTCGTCGCGCACGACTGGCCCGGCAACATCCGCGAGCTGCAGAACACCATCGAGCGCGCTTTCGCGGTCACGACGGCGGACGCGATCGAGCTCGACGACATCGCCCCCGGGCTGCCGCCGCTGGCCACGGGTGCCCAGCTCGCGCGGCCGGCCGCCGACCCCGCCGCCACCACCGCGCCGACACCCGGGTACCGCGAGCCGGGTGTGAACGACGCGCCGCCGACGGGCACGGCCGCCGACGGCGGTGCGTCGATCAGCGTGCCGCCCGCCGACTTGCCCGTCGTCAGCCTCGAGGAGGCCGAGCGCCGGGCGATCTCCGCCGCCCTGCGACAGTCGCGCGGCAACAAGAACGAGGCGGCGCGCATCCTGAACATCGACCGCCAGCGACTGTACCGGAAGATCGAAAAGTATCGTTTATCGTAACGCGCCGGCAACTTGCGACAGCCCGGCGTGCGTGCGAAGCCACGAATCGGCACCATGCTGATGCACGGGCGGTAGAGAACACGGCTCGAGGGCGCGATCCACGTGGCACGAAACCTGCGGAACCTCCCCATTCGATGACCACCTGCGTGAAGGTCCTCGTCGCGACCGCAAGCAGCAACCTGCAGAAGCTGATCTGCAGGATGCTCCAGCGAAGCGGCTACGCCACGGACGAGGTCGATTCGGCGGCCGCAGCCCTGGAGGCCGCCCGCAACTCCCGCTACGAGGCCGTGGTCACCGACATGCACCTGCCCGACTGCTGCGGAGCGACGCTGGTGAACCGGATGCGCGAGGCCGGGGTCGCGACGCCGGCGATCCTTCTGGTCGAAGCGGAGACCCCGCGCGTCCGCGAGGCCGCCAGCGCACTCGACGCGACCCAGTGCCTGCGCTCCCCGGAACTCGATCGTCTCGGCGAACTCATCGCCCTCGTCCTGGCCGGCGACGACGAGGCGCAGCGCCGCGAAGCCTGATCGGCGGCCGGGCGTGCAGCGGCCCGCTCAGGTCGAGTACGCCGAGTTCAGGTCGACGTAGTCTTTCGACAGGTCGCTGCTCAGAAGCCGCGCCTTGCCCTTCCCCCGTCCGACGGTGATCGTCACGTCGAACTCGGCATCGGCCATCACCGCGCGCGCCTTGTCGCGTGCCGGCGCGACACCGGCGCCGCGCCGGAACACCTCGATCTCGCCGATCCGGATCGAGACCCGCGCCGGGTCCACGGCAACGCCACTGTAGCCGACAGCGCACGCGATCCGGCCCCAGTTCGGGTCCGCCCCGAAGAACGCCGTCTTGACGAGCTGCGATCCACCGACGGCACGCACGATGCGCTCGGCGTCGCGATCGCTCGCCGCCCCGCGCACGACGATGCGCACGGCCTTCGTCGCCCCCTCGCCATCGAGCGCCACCTGGCGCGCGATCTCGGCCGCGACCGCGCCGACGGCGCGCGCCAGCGCCTTGCGCGCGGCGCCGTCACCGGTGATCGTGGCGTTGCCCGCGGCTCCGCCGGCAAGCAGGAAGAGGCTGTCGTTGGTGCTGCTGTCGCCGTCCACCGTGAGCTCGTTGAAGGGCCGTGCCGCCACCTCGCGGGCGAGCCATGTCGCCGTACGCCGATCGACCGCGGCATCGGTCGCGACGTAGACGAGCAGCGTCGCCATGTTCGGCGCGATCATGCCCGCGCCCTTGCCGATGCCCGCCACGGTGACGAGCTTCCCGCCGATCCGCGCGGTCGCTCGCGCCACCTTGGGGAACGCATCGGTGGTCATGATCGCTCGCGCGAAGCGCCAGAGTCCGTCGGGCGTCGCGTCGGCGGCGGCGCGCGCGATGCCGGGGCCGAGGCGTTCCATCGGGAGCTCGACGCCGATCATGCCCGTCGACGACGGCGCGACCAGCCGTGGTGCGATGCCGAGAGCTCTCCCGGCAAGCGCGCACATGCTCCGGGCATCGGCGAGCCCCCGCCGTCCGGTGCATGCGTTGGCGTTACCGCTGTTCACGACCACCGCTTGCAGACTGCCGCCCTGGACGCGCTGGCGCCCGACGACGACCGGAGCCGCGCAGAACGTGTTGCGCGTGAACACCGCGCCGACCGCCGCCGGGCGATCGACCACGATGATCCCGCAGTCCGGCAGCCCGCTCTTCTTGATTCCCGCGACCACCCCTCCGAAGCGAAAGCCCGGCACCACGATCTCGCGTTCGACGACCTCCCGCTTCACTCCGCCACCTCCCCGATGACGCCGGCGAGCACCCTCCTCCGCTGCCCGTCGCCGTCGCGCGCGCTGCGCGCACGCGACGGGACGGTGTCGGTTCTTCCGTCGCCAGCGATCCCGCGTTCCATGGAGCTGGTCATCAACGTCAAACGAGTCTGCTTGGCAAGCTCCGACGGGCTCCGCCGATGCCCAGCACGACATGCAGCATGCGGACGATCGCCAGGGCGGGCCCCGGCGCCGCATCGCGCACGCTCGCGATACCCTCGCGCCACGGGGCCCGCCGACCTCAGAGCCTGACGCGAGGTGGCTGCGGCGACGCCCCGCGCGCGACGCGCTCGCGATACTCCCCGAGCAGAGTGCACAGCTGGGCGACGGGAAACCCACCCCAGTCGGCCGGGGCGGCCGAGAGCTTCGCCGCAGCAGCACCGGATGCGCGGAGTGCGGGGCCCGCACGTCCACCTGCCCCGTGGTACCAGGCGACGGCCGCCTGGATGATCCCCTGCAAGTAGCGCCGTCGCTCGCCCGTGGCCGCCCGCCACGGCGGCTCGAGAATCTCGTGCACCTCGAAGAACAGCGCATGCGCGAACAGCACGCGTGCCTGCGCGAGCCGGGTGGCGAGATCGTGGCCGCGCGGCGCCTGAGCGAGGGCCGCCGCATAGCGCTGAAGTCGCTCGCGCGCGACCGCCGTCCGCGCCCAAGGCGCGGCGTCGTCGCCATCGGGGTGTCGCAGGAGGCCGCGCACGGCGCCGTCGACGTCCTGGGACGCCAGATCCGCAAGCAGCAGCTGCACGAGCGCGTTGCGCGTCGCGAGCGTCAGCTCGTCGGGGGACGGTCGTTGCGGCTCCGCCAAGAGTTTACTCTCCCTCCGGCCATCGGTACCTCGTAGCACGATGAGCCGCAGCCCGAGCGAAGCACGCACCGAACACGGTACGGGCGGAGACGGCGCGCCCGGCACCAGCGCGACACTCTCCGGCGCCCCGGTCGCGTCGACGGAGGCCCGTAGCGCGCTCGCCGAACGTCCGCTGGTGGCACTCCTCGCGATGTGCGTCGGAGCCGTGCTCGTCGCCGTCCCCTTCCTCGATCCCCGCCTCTGGTTGCTCGCGTGGGTCGGGCTCGTGCCCCTGTTCGGCGTCGCCGCGCGTGCGGCGACGCCGCGGCGCGCAGCGCTCCTCGGCCTCGCCATGGGCTTCGGGATCCAGGTGATCGGCTTCCACTGGATCGTCACGACGATCACGCGCTTCGGCGGCTTCCCGCTGCCGATCGCCCTGTTCTTCTTCGCCGCGCTCGCCGTGTACAGCGCACTGCCCTTCGCGCTCGCGGCAGCGGTGCTGCGCTGGGCGGGGCCGAACGCGCCGTTCCTCCTCGCACCGGTGACGTGGGCAGCGCTCGAGTTCCTCTTTCCAGCGCTGTTTCCCTGGCGCCTCGCGCACTCGCAGCGTGAGGTCACCCTGCTGCTGCAGACCGGCGACTTCGCCGGTCCGTACCTGCTCTCGTTCGTCATGGCATCCGTCGCAGCAGGGCTCGTCCATCTGCCGCGGGTGCGACCACTGGCCGGTCCTGCCCTCGCGGTGCTGGCGGTGCTGGCGTACGGCGCGTGGCGCGTACCGCAGATCGAGCACGCCATGCGGGACGCGCCGGCGTACCGTGTGGGCGTCGTACAGGGCAACTTGCTCCTCGACGAGAAGCGGCAGCGCGACCTGTTCCAGTCGAACGTCGCGCGCTACCGCCAGCTGTCCGCGAGCCTTTCGCCCGCACCCGACCTCTTCATCTGGCCCGAGACGGTCGTCGAGTGGGGCATCCCGCTCGAGACGCCGACCCTGCGGGGGCGCGATCCCTTCCCGAGCGCACCGGCGCCGCTCCTCTTCGGCGCGGTGGCCTACCGCGACTACGGGCAGCAGATGGAATGGTTCAACAGCGCCTTCGTCCGCCGCACGGACGGCTCCGTTGCCGGGCGCTACGACAAGATCGTCCTGATGCCGTTCGGCGAATTCCTCCCGTTCGCATCGTTCTTCCCATGGCTCAAGGACCTCAGCCCGAATACCGGCGACTTCCGCGCGGGCGAGGGACCGGGTGTCCTGCAGGTGGACGAGCGCGCCCGGGTCGGCGCGCTCATCTGCTACGAGGACCTGCTCGCGGGGCACGTCCGGAGCACGGTGGCCCGGGGCGCGAATCTGGTTGCCGCCGTGACCAATGACGCGTGGTTCGGCGAGAGCGCGGCGCTGCGCGAGCACGACTCGCTCGCCCTGTGGAGATCGGTGGAAAACCGCCGATATCTGATTCGTGCAACCAACACCGGACTGTCCTCGGTCACCGACGCGCTCGGACGGACCGTCGCCGCGCTGCCGAAGCACCAGGCGACCGCCGCGGCGGTCGAGGTCCGCTTGCTGGAAATCGCGAGCCCGTACCAGCGTTTGGGCGACGCCGTCGGCTGGCTCGGTGTGGCGATCGCGATCTTCCTCCTGGTATGGTGTCGGCTGTCCTGATCGTGCAATAGTGCACGACGTTGCATCCTGGTGGTCGCCGGTCACCCGGTTCGTCTACGAAACCTGTGGCGCTCGAATTGCTGGCTGGCTTTCCGGACCTGCTCGCGGCGATCTCGCTCACGACGTCAGACACCTTCCAGAAGCCACGGGTCGAGGGCCGGCAACGGCCAGCACCGCAGCACCAGCGCGAATCGCTGCGGGTTCTTGACAGGCGTCAGAAGGCAGCGAGAGGCGAATGTACCTGAGCTTCTACGGGTTGAGCGAGAAGCCCTTCGGGCAGACTCCAGATCCCCGATTCCTCTACTGGAACGACGGCTACCGCGAGACGATCGCAAGCCTGCGCTACGGGATCGAGGAGCGTAAGGGCTTCGTCACCATGATCGGCGAGGCAGGAACGGGGAAGACCACGCTCCTGCGCAAGCTTCTCGACGACCTGGGTCCGGACGTCGTCTCGGTGTTCCTGTTCAACCCGAACGCGACCTTCGAGGAGATCCTCGAGTACACGCTCGGCGAGCTCGGGATTCCCGCCCCGGCGGGCCGCAAGCTGGCGATGCTGCAGCGGCTCAACGAGTTCCTCCTGGCCGCCTTCCAGGAGGGCAAGAACACCATCCTGCTGATCGACGAGGCGCAGGACCTCGAGACCGAGGTCCTCGAGAACTTGCGCCTCCTGTCGAACCTGGAGACCTCGAAGGACAAGATCCTCCAGATCGTCCTGTCCGGGCAGCCGGAGCTCGCCGTGCGCCTGGCGCAGCCCAATCTGCGGCAGCTTAAGCAGCGCATCGCCGTCCGCTGCCGCCTCGAGCCGCTCACCCGCGAGGAGTTGCCGCGCTACCTCGAGGCACGGCTCACCGTGGCGGGAGGACGACCCGACCTCTTCGCACCAGCGACGCTCGATCCGATCTGGTCGTTCGCGCAGGGTATCCCGCGCCTCGTGAATGCCGTTTGCGACAACGCCCTGCTCGTCGGCTACGCGCTCGGACGGCAGACCATCGATGCCGCGGTGATCGACGAGGTCGTCTCCGACCTGACGAGGATCGACACCCCTGTCGCGCTGCCCGTGGGCGATCCGCCGCCAGCGGTGGGGCCGGCGCCGAGCGTTGCGGTCGTTCCGACCCCCGCTGAAGCCCCCGCCGAGCCCCCCGCTCTTGCCGCGGCCGGACGCGCTGCCCCGGTCGCCGGACCGAGCGAGGCCCCGACGACTCCGGGGCGGCCGATCGCGCCACCGGGTCCCCGGGCAGCATCGCGCTCCGGCGCGACCAGTGCGTCGAGCACGACACCCCCGTCGCGGCCGAGGTCCCAGCGGGCTGCCGGCTTCGTCGTCGCGGTCGGGGCGATCCTGGCCGTGGCTGCCGTCGCCGCCCTCGCCGCGTCACGCTGGGACGAGATCCGGCCTCGGGTCCGCGCGCTGCTGGCGGAGCCCGCGACCGACGCGCCAGATCGGCCGGTCCAGGCCTCGCAGGCCGCCCCGCCCCCGGCGGTCCCGCCGGTCGCAGCGGGCGCGCCGGTCGTGGCCAACCCGCCGCCGACGAACCTGGCCGCGGCGGCGCAGGGGGATCCCGAGACTGCCCCGGCGGCCGCACCACGCGTCGCCCCGGAGGCTCCCCCGTCAGCCCTGGCGGAGGCGCCGCGCGGCGCGGACGCGCCCGGCAGCGACGCCATCGCGGCGTCACCGCCGGCGAGCGTCCGGCCGGCGCCCTCCACCGAGCAGGCACCGGGGGCGCCCGTTCCCGGAGCGCCGCCGGACCCGGCGGCCGGCGCGGCGGCGCTCCCGGCGGCCGGCGATTCTCCGGGGTCGGTCGGAGTCGTAGACGCCCTTTCCGATGCCCGCCGGGCACCTCAAGATCTTCAAGCGAAGCGGCGCAAGGTGCGGGGTGGGCAACGTGTCCAGGTGCAGCTCGGCGACACCCTCCTGAACCTCGCAGCGCGAGAGTACGGCAGCTCGACGTATACTGCGCTCGACGTCGTTCGGTCCGCGAATCCGAGCATCCGGGACGTCGACCGGATCATCGCCGGATCGGAGATCGTCTTCCCGGACCCCGGACCGGGCGCACGCGTCTCGGGCCAGGGCGAAGACCTCGCGGTCCTGGTGGGCACGTGGCCCGTGCTCGCGCAGGCTCAGGATCTGCAGCGGATGGCGACCGCTCGCTACGGCCTGCCGGCCGACCTCGAGCCGATCCCGCTCGGGGACGGACGGAACCTCTATCGCGTGTCGGTCCGCAACCTCGCGGACCAGGCGCAAGCTCGGGCGATCGCCGAGGAGCTTGGCTCGATCCTCAGGGACCCCGGCTGATGACGCAGCAAGCGCACAGCTCTGGTGGGGGTGCGAGATTCTCGAGGAAGTCTGCAGGATTGCACTTCGCCCCCGCACCGGACCTGCCGAGGAAGTGTAGGAAATTGAAAGCCTTTGGCACCGCCACGGGCGCGCATGGCGACCCACCGCTGGCGTTGCTTTTGCTGCTGTCCGACCTGCGATGGGGGCGATCCGAAACTCTGCCTGGTACGTGGTCCGATCGAAGCCGCGTGCCGAGGCGTTCGCTGCCGCAAATCTGCGCTGCAGGGCCATCGAGGTCTTCCTGCCGCGTCTCCGGCAGCCCTTTTCCCGCGACGCCGCCAGCACCATCGAGCCCCTCTTTCCCGGCTATCTCTTCGCCCGGCTCTCCCTGGAGACGCAGTTCCGTATCGCCTCCTGGACGCCAGGCGTCGCCCACCTGCTCTCCGGTCCGGACGGAGGCCCCGCCGCGCTGGACGACATCGTCGTCGCGGCGCTGCGGGAGCGAGCTTCTGGCGGCGACGTCGTCGAGGCTCGGCCCGCGTTCCGCACCGGCGACCCCGTCGAGATCCGCACCGGCCCGTTCGCCGGGCTGCTGGCGACCATCGCCCGGCCCTGCTCACGCGCCGGCCGGGTCCAGATCCTGCTCGAAGTTCTCCAGCGACGAACCCGGGTGGATCTGCCCGCGTCCGCCGTCGCGCCAGCCTAGAACAGATTTCACGAGCACAAGCTCGTGGCTGCATGATACGGGGCATAGCCCCACCAAGAAGCAACCCTTTTCGAGAGATGGGCGGAGCCATGTGCAGTGAAAGACGAGAGCCGGTAGCGGCCGGTCCCGGGGGTCGCGGATACGCTCGGGCCACGGTCCGCCACGCTCGGGCCGCGGCCCACAACGTCGCGCTGCTGGCCCTGCTCGTCCTGGCCATCGCCTGCAGCTCGCAGCGCAACAGCGGGTCGGGCGCCATGATGATGACCGCGGAGTCGGCGGCGGGCGGCAAGCCGGGCACGGTCGGAGGCGGCAGCGCGCTTCAGGACAAGGACAAGCTGGTCGACCAGAACACGTATCGGCTGGCGCCCGGTGATCTGATCGATGTCAAGTTCCCATACCACCCCGAAGAGAACGAGCGCGTTCCGGTCCGCCCGGACGGGCGCATCGGTCTGCAGGTAGTCGGCGACGTCATGGCGGCGGGGCTGACGGTCAAGGAGCTCGAGCAGGAGGTCACGGAGAAGTCCGCGAAGACCCTGCGCGACCCCGTGGTCAGCATCGTCATTGCCCAGCTGGCGGAACACAAGGTCTATGTGGGAGGCCAGGTCGCAAAGCCCGGCTTCGTCGTCTACCGCGAGGGGATGACGCCGCTGCAGGCCATCGTCGAGCGCGGTGGCTTCGTCGACGATGCCAACACCGACGAGGTGCTTTACATCAGCCGGGTCGGCAGCGCGGTGCAATCTCAGAGGCTTGACTTGGAAGCTGTCATGGACGGAGATTCCACCGAACAGATCGTCATGTCCCCGGACGACATCATCATCGTGCCGAGGACGTTCATCGGTGAAGCCGACGTTTGGGTCGACCAGTGGATCCGGGGCCTGCTGCCCACCGTGCCCCGGCCCGGACTCGACCTCAACACTCTGGCTTTCTAGGAGACCTTCGGGTGGGCAAAACCTACGAGGCATTGAAGCGAGCGGAGGCGGAACGGGCCGCGAGGGCGGCCGGATCCTCCGAGACGCCGCCGACCGCGCCGGTCGAGACCGCTGCCACGCCCCCGGAGGGCTCTAGCCCGTCCTCTCAGGGGGGTCTGCCGACTCCTGTCGAGCGCAGCTGGTTCCGCTTCGGCAGCTGGAGCCGCGGCCACAACGGCGGCAACGGGAACGGGAACGGCAACGGCCGCTACCGCAACGGAAACGGGAACGGCAACGGCAACGGACACCACAAGTTCTCGTTCGACGTGCCGCCGACCACCGTCGAGGAGTTCCAGCAGCTGCGCAAGAACATCCTCGCCTCGCGGGCGTCGCGCTCGCTGCAGCTCATGCTGCTGGTCTCGTCCCGCCATGGCGAGGGCAACACGACGACCACGATGCTGCTGGGCTCGACCATGGCCCAGGCCGGCCGCTGTCTCCTGATCGACGCGAACTTCCGCACGCCAGGCATTTCGCGTGTGTTCGGTGGCACCGACGCGCCCGGATTCTGCGAGGCGCTCGCCGACCCGAAGACTCCCGGGCCGATCTACTACCACCCCACCGAGATCCCGAACCTCTACTTCATGCCGACGGGCCGTGGCCCGGCGCGCGTCCCGTACATGTTCGAGGGGCGCGCCTTCGACGAGATGCTGGCGTTCCTGCGCAAGGACTTCGACTGCATCCTGATCGACGGCGCACCGATGCAGATGTACGCCGACAGTTCGTTCCTGGCCCCGCGCACCGACGGCGTCATCCTGGTCGTCCGCGCAGAGAGCACCCCGCTCGGCTCACCGGCCGTGTCGCTACGCGAGCTCGAGCGCGTCGGCGCGCACGTGCTCGGCGCCGTTCTGAACCGCACCCAGACGTTCATCCCCGAGTTCCTGACCCGCCTCACCAACCCGCAGGACGTCGTCGAGATCGCCGTGATTCCGCAAGAGGCCAATCGATGAACGAATCCGTACGGGAGTTCCTGCACATCCTGTTCAAGCGAAAGCGTTTCTTCGCGATCGCGTTCGCGATGATCTCGCTGCCGATCATCGCCTTCGCGCTGCTGCGCACGCCGGACTACCTCGCGCGCGCCAAGCTGCTGGTGATCGGCAACCGCAGCTACCTGCACCTCTCGCCGCAGGACTCGAAGCGGACGACGCAGCTGCCCGAGGCCCAGGTCCTCAACGCCGAAGTCGAGAACCTGAAGAACCGCTCGTTCCTCCTCGCAGCAGCCGAGCGTCTGCAGATCGACATCATCGACCCGGTCCCCGACGACCGCGAGCAGCGCAACCGCGCCACCGCGCGCGCCATGTACACCGGGCTCCGCATCACGCCCTTCCCGCAGTCGCCGATGATCGAGGTGGCGTTCAAGCACCGCGACAAGAACAAGGCGGCCGCGGTCGTCAACACGCTGGTCGACACCTACCTCGAGTATCATCCGAGCATCTACGAGTCGCCCGACGTGGCGCGCTTCTTCGAGAAGCGGAGCCAGCGCATCGAGCAGGATCTCCGCAAGAAGGAGCGACGCCTCGACCGCTACCAGCGCCGCACCGGCATCATCGCCCTGCAGCAGCAGAAGGACGAGACCCTTCGCCAGATGATGGCGAGCGAGCTGGTGCTGAAGGAGACCGACGCCCAGATCAAGCAGACCGACCAGCTGATCGCCAAGCTGGAAGAGGCCCTGCAGGACGAGCCCGAGAAGGTCGGGAGCGACGTCGACATGATCGACAACCCGGTCGCGCGTGCTCTCGAGGAGCGCATCGGCCTCCTCACCGTCGAGCTGTCGGACGTGCAGCAGAAGTACACCGACGCCGACCGTCGCGTGCAGGACAAGAAAGCCCAGATCGCCGAGCTGCGCGCCAAGGTGAAGGAGCAGCCGCCGCGCATCGTCGGCACCGAGCGCTTCCAGCTGAACCAGGTGCGGCAGAACCTGGCCGAAGAGCTGCTGCGCGCGCGTGCCAACCGCGGCGCGCTCCAGGCGAAGCAGGGATCGGTCGCCGAGCACCTGCAGGAGTTCAACGTTCGTCTCTCCGAGATGACGGAGAAGGGCTACAAGGTGCAGGAGCTCGACGACGAGGTCCTGCAGGCGCGCTCCGCCCTGCAGGCGTCCGTACAGCGCAGCCAGGAAGCCCAGCTCTCGCTCGACATGAGCGGCGACAAGCTCGACACGATTCGCATCGTCGACCGCGCGGACCCACCGCAGCGGCCCGACAACGACCAGACGATGCTCACCATCGTCATCGCGTTGATCGCGGGCGCCGGCATCGGAATCGCGGGCGCATTCGGCCTCGAGTTCCTCTACCAGACCTACCACTTCAGCTCCGACATCGAGCGCGAGCTGGAGCTGCCCGTCCTCGGTCTGATCACCGACTATCGCATCGGCTGACCGCCGCCGCGGTCGCCACGGAGTCGTCGACGTCATGGCACTACGTCGTTACCTGACCAACTTCGCGAAGCTGGCTATTCACCACGGCGGCATCTCGAGCCTGGCTCGCGCCGTGCTCGCCGGCCGGGCGGTGATCCTGCGCTACCACTCGGTGAGCACCGCGGCCGACGGCACCCACCTGTGCCTCGATCCCGGGCTCGCCGTCGCGCCCGCCGACTTCGACCAGCAGTGCGCGTACCTGAAGCAGCACTACAACGTGCTGTCGCTCGACCAGATGGTCGAGCATCTCTCCAGCGGCACGGCCATGCCACCGAAGGCCGTCGCCCTCACCTTCGACGACGGCTACCTCGACAACTACACGCAGGCCTTCCCGATCCTGCAGCGCCACGGGCTGAACGCGACGTTCTACGTGACGACGAACTGCATCGACAACCGCGAGATCCTCTGGACGGGGCTGCTGCGCTTCTGCGTCTTCACCACGACCGTTCCGGTCCTCGAGACGCGCGAGCCGATGGCGTTTCACCTGCCGCTACGCACCCCGATCGAGCGACGCGAGGCGTTCACCAAGCTCATCGTGGCGATGAAGAACATCCCGACCGAGCGCCGACTGGCGCTGCTCGAGGCGGTCCGAGTGGGCGCCGGGATCGACGACGTCACGCCGCTCCGGTCGATCATGATGTCGTGGGATCAGGTACGCGAGATGCACCGCGCCGGGATGATCTTCGGCGCACACACGCTCACACACCCGAATCTGCCCAACGCGACGCCCGAGGAGGCAGAGCGTGAAATCGTCGGCTCACGCGACGCGCTCGCGGAGCAGATCGGCGCCCGTGTCCTGCACTTCTCCTACCCCAACGGCCGCGGCAGCGCGCACCTCACCGAGTCGGTCAAGAACATCGTCCGGCGCGCCGAGTTCGTGTCCGCGACCACGTCGGTCACCGGCAGCGTCATGGACGGAGACGACGCCTTCGCGCTCAAGCGCATCGGCATCTACAACCGGCACGGCGCGATGCCCGAGTTCACACTCGACATCGAACGAGGGAAGATCGGCGCGTGACCGCCTCGTCGATTCCATTCGGCGGGGCGACCCGGCGGACGACGCGGGGAGTGGAGAGGTTCCCCGCCTGGGCGCTGGTCGCAACCGTCGTGGCCGGCGGCGGCCTGGGCGTTGCGGCGCTGTTCAACGACGCCAGCCTCGGCGTCGGGACGGCGCTCGTGGGCCTCGTCTTCGCCGCGCTCCTCGTCCTCTACAAGCCGCACATCGGCGTCATGGTCATCATGTCGACCATGCTGATGTCGTACCCGTCGGCGCTGCGCGGCGTCGGACCGTTCACGATCAACAACCTCCTCGGCGTCTCGCTGGTCCTGCTGCTCGCGTTCCAGCTCTATCGCGGTCACGACTACTGGTTCCTCAAGGAGCCCGAGATCCGCTTGCTGATCGGGATCGCGCTGGTGCTGATCACGATGCAGCAGCTCAACAAGCTGATCTGGCCGGACATCAAGTACCTCCTGCCAAAGGTCCAGAAGAGCGGACACCTCGCCTACTACGGCGAGGTCGACGTCGGCGGCCGGTGGATCTTCGAGCTGCTGTCACGCATCGCGTTCACGATCTTCTTCGTGAACTGGATCCGCACCCCGCGCCAGCTCAAGTGGGTGCTATACCTGATGTCGTTCTGCATCCTCGCCGTGATCCCGACCCTCGGTCCGGACATGGTGAAGGGCGAGGCCGAGTACCGGATCACGTCGAAGCTGGTGGGCTGGGCGGAGAACATCAACCGGTTCGCGTTCATGATGAACGTGGGCATCGCGCTCTTCCTGCACCTCGCGATCTCGGCGAAGAGCGTCGCGAGCAGAATCGGGTGGCTCCTTTGCGCGTTGGGCTCACTGCCGCTCGTGCTGCTCACCGCGTCGCGCAGCGGCTTCCTCGGCCTCTGCCTCGTCGGTCTGCTGCTGTTCACCAGCGACGAGCTGCCACGCCGCGCGAAGGTCAGCTCCGCCGCCGGCGGCTTCGTGTTCGGGCTGCTCGTGTTCTTCTTCGTGCTCGGCGACGCCCACCGCGAACGCCTCACGAACCTGAATCCGTTCAACACCGAGCAGACGGTCGCCACGCGCGTCGAGGGAGCGCGTTCGACCGAGACGCGCGTCGTGACGCTCGGCGAGGCCCTCGAGATCATCGCCGCGCACCCGCTCACGGGGGTCGGGCTCGGCAACTTCCGCTGGGTCAACGCCTACCTCAACGGGTCCTACAAGCCGCCGCACAACTCCTACATCTGGTCGGCGGCCGAAGGCGGCATCTTCACGACTCTGCTGTACCTCTTCCTCTTCGGGTACCTCTACCGGCGCATCCAGAAGCTGCGCACCCAGTACAAGAACCACCCTGTCCTGCCGCACTTCCCGAACTGGCTGAACACGTATCTCGTCCTGTTCTTCTTCTTCTCGATCTTCGCGGACGTCTGGCTCGAGGTGCACATCTACTTCATCATCTCGTTCTCGATCGTTCTGAGCCGGTGGGCGCTCGACGAGGAGCTGCGCGGTCGCGGCCTGACCGGCGCGATCGCCGGCACGCCGGGCGCGCGACGCGCAGTCGTGCGCGAGCTCTACCGGCCGAAGCCGGCTCCGGAGCCCGCGTGATCCGCGTCGCCTACGTGATCGACCACCTGCGGGTCGGTGGCGCCCAGCGGCACCTGCTCGAGGTCGTGCGCGGGCTCGACCGCAGCCGCTACGCGCTCGAGATGTGGAGCGCTGCCGCGGACCCGGGCGATCTGGCGGCGGTCTTCGAGCGCGAAGGCGTCCCGGTGCGCTCGTTCGGCATTTCCGGAACCATGCTCAGCCCGCGGACGCTCGCCACCATCCGCCGCGTCGCAGGCGACTTCCGCGCGCGCGGCGTGCACGTCGCGCACGGTTATCTGTTCGAGGGCAATTTCCTCGCGGCCCTCGTCGGCCGGCTGGCCGGCACTCCGGTCACCCTGGTGAGCAAGCGCAGCCTCGACCGCTACGACCGCATCGACCGCCGCGCCGCCGCCTGGCTCTCGAACCGCCTCGCGAGCCGCGTGACGGTCAATGCCTCGGCGGTCCGCGACATCACGATCGAGCACGAGCGCTGCGCGCCCGAGCGCATCGTGATGATCCCGAACGGGGTTGCCCTCCCATCGAGCGCCCCGGCGAGCGTGCCCCCGCAGCCCGCCAGCGATCCGCGTGGCACCGGCCCGCTGGTCGGCATGGTGGGCCGCCTGAGCTGGAAGAAGGGCTACGAGCACGCCCTCGCGGCGGCGGTGCTGCTACGCGAGCGTATCCCTGGAGTCCGCTTCGACGTCGTCGGGGACGGCGAGCTGCGGCGCGAGCTCGAGGAGACGACGCGGCGGCTCGGTCTGGCGGACACGGTGCGCTTCCTCGGCCAGCGGCGCGACGTTCCCGACCTGATGCGGACGTTCGACTGCTTCGTGCTGTCGTCGGTCATCGAAGGCATGCCGAACGCCCTGCTCGAGGCCATGGCGCTCGGTCGCCCGGTCGTGACGACCTCCGCCGGCGGCAGCGCGGAGGTCGTGATCGACGGGGAGTCGGGCCTGGTCGTTCCACCTGCAGATCCGGACGCGCTGGCGAACGCCATCGAGCGGGTCCTGCGGGACGCGGATTTCGCGCGCCGCATCGCCGCCAGCGGCGAGCGCCGCGTGCGCGAGCAGTTCAGCCTCGACGCCATGCTGCGTGCGTTCGACGCGCTCTACCGCACGGAGCTCGCGCGCGCCGGCCTCCAGATCCCGCCCTCGACCGCCGAAGGTGCATCGGTGGAGCACGATCGCGTCACCCACGCCTGACGTCCATCACGACAAAGACGATCCCATGCTCGGTGCATTCCTCTTCTGGCTGGCCTTTCTCGTCCTCGCGTACCAGTACGTGGGCTACCCGCTCCTGCTCGCGGCGCTCGCGGCTCTGCGCGGACGGCGCACGCCGGCCGTGTACGCACGTGAGGAGGATCTGCCGTCGGTGACGCTGGTGATCTCGGCCTTCAACGAGGCCGAGGTCCTCGACGGCAAGCTCCGCAACGCGCTCGCGCTCGACTACCCGAAGGACCGTTTCGAGATCGTCGTCGCGTCCGACGGCTCGACCGACGCGACCAACGACATCGCGCGCTCGTTCGCCACCGACGGCGTCGTCCTCCACGAGTATCCCGTCAACCGGGGCAAGAACCTGGTGCTCAACGACACGCTGCCGCGCGCTCGCGGCGAGCTCATCGTGTTCACCGACGCCAACGGCATGTACCAGAGAGATGCCATCCGGACGCTGGTGCAACCGTTCGCCGAGCCACGCGTCGGCAGCGTCTGTGGCGAGCTGATCTACAAGAACTTCAACGACAACCCGATCGCGGAGGGCTACAACCGCTACTGGGAGCTCGACCAGATGCAGAAGCGCCTGGAGAGCTCGCTCGGCTCTCTGCTCGGTGCCAACGGCTCGATCTTCGCGCTGCGGAAGGCCCTCTGCCGCCCGATCCCGAACGACGTCTGCAACGACATGGTGCAGCCCATCTGGGTAGCTGCCGCGGGCCATCTCTGCCTCTACGAGCCGCGGGCGCTGTCGTTCGAGGCCGGCTCGCGAAACCTGGCCGACGAGCTGAAGCGTCGCTCGCGCATCATCGGACGCGGCATCCGCGGCATCGCAGCGGTGTGGCCGGACATTGCCCGTCAGGGAGCGTGGCTGGTCGGCCTCGAGCTGCTCTCGCGCAAGGGCCTGCGCTATCTCACGCCGCTCTGGTTCGCGATGCTCCTGGTCGGCTCGGGCCTCGCGGGCGGCGCCTTCTACACGGCGCTGTTCGTGCTGCAGCTGCTGGCGTACGCCGCGATCCCGGTGGGCTTCGCGCTGCCCGAGGGACCCGTCAAGCGCCTCGCCTCGCCCGCCGTCTACTTCGGCATCGGCAACCTCGCCGCGATCCTCGGCTGGTGGAAGGTCGTCACGGGATCCGAGCTCGGCCGCTGGCAAACCGCGGAGCGCCCGTTCGAGAGTGGCTCGCCGCAGGCGGCGACCGCGGAGAGCAGCCGCGAATGACTCCTACGACCAGCGCCAGCGGTCCGGTTCTCAACGCGTTCTCGGTGGACGTCGAGGACTGGTTCCAGGTCTCCGACTTCGAAGCGCAGGTGCGGTTCGACGAGTGGGACCGCTACGAGAGCCGGGTCGTGGCCAACACGCGCCGCGTCCTGTCTCTGCTCGACGAGTTCGGCGTCAAGGGTACGTTCTTCATCCTCACCTGGAACGCCGAGCGCCATCCGGAGCTGGTCGAGGACATCGCCGCCCGGGGGCACGAGGTCGCGACGCACGGCTACGCGCACCGGCTCGTCTACGAGCAGGGCCGTGATCTCTACCGGCAGGACCTCGAGCGCTCGCAGGAGATCCTCGCACGCATCACCGGACGCCGCGCGCGCGGCTATCGCGCGCCCTCGTTCTCGGTGACGGCGAAGTCGATGTGGGCGCTCGACGTGATGCTCGAGTGCGGGATCGAGTACGACTCGAGCATCTTCCCCGTCCAGGATTCGCTCTACGGCGTCCCCGGCGCGTTGCGGTTCCCGTTCGTCATCCACTCGGTCGGGGACCGGCAGCTCGTCGAGTTCCCGATGACCACGGCGCGCGTCGGTCAGCGCAACCTGCCGCTGGGCGGCGGCGCCTACCTTCGCGTGCTGCCCTACTCCTACATGCGGTGGGGCATGCGCCGCGTGAACCGGGAGGGCCAGTCGGCGGTCGTCTACCTCCACCCGTGGGAGATCGACCCCGACCATCCGCGACTCCGCTCGCGCGGCAAGCGCGGCGTATCCTCGCACTACATCAACCTGCGCGCGATGGAGGACAAGCTGCGCCGACTGCTGTCGGATTTTCGCTTCGCACCGGTGAGCGAGGTGCTCAAGCAGCGTGGCTTCCTCGCATCCTGAGCGCCTCACGCACCCGAGCCACCCGAACGACAGGACCACAACGACGATGCCCCTACGAGCCGTCATCATCACCCAGGAAGACTGCCTCTACCTGCCGCAGTTCCTGCACCACGTGCTGCGCCACAGGCGCGACAACGTCGTCGGCATCACCATCCTGCCGGCGCTGATGCCGAAGCAGACGTGGACGACGACGCTGCGCGACCACCTCGCGCTCTACGGCCCGACACAGTTCCTGCGCCAGTCGATCCGCTACGCGACGCGGCGCGGACTCGGCATCCTCGGCAGCAAGGTCCCGCTACCCGCCTTCTACTCCGTCGAAGCGGTCGCGAAGCACCACGGTCTCGCGTTCATCCCCGCCACCAGCGTGAACTCGAAGGAGTACCTCGAGCAGCTGGGGCGGCTCGGTCTCGACCTCGTCATCTCGATCAACGCGAGCCAGAAGTTCAAGAGCGACCTGCTCGCGCTACCGCGCCTCGGCTGCATCAACGTCCACGGCGCTCTGCTGCCGCGCTATCGGGGCCGCCTGCCCAGCTTCTGGGTACTCGCCAACGGCGAGCGCGAGACCGGCACCACCGTCCACTTCATGAACGAGGAGCTCGACGACGGTCCGATCCTGCTGCAGGAGAAGGTCGCGATCGAGCCTGACGACACGCAGGACACGATCATCCGCAAGACCAAGGCGCTCGGTGCCACGCTGATGGTCGAGGCGATCGACCGCCTCGAGCAGGGCTCGGCCTCCACCCTGCCCAACGACCGCTCCCAGGCGACGTACTTCTCCTTTCCGACCCGCGAGGACGGGCTGCGTCTGCGGCAGCAGGGCCGTCGCTTCTTGTAGACGGCCAGGCCACGGCGTAGGGAAAACGACCGAACCAACCACGAGGGATCTGGAGCGAACCGATGACCAACGACGAGAACAGCGTCCTCGACGACGTGAAGGGCTGGCTCCGCGACCGCGGCCTCACCAAGAGCAACCTCAAGTCCTACAAGTACTGGATCCCCTACACCGTCGGAGGCGGCAAGGCGTGGACGCCGCAATCGGTGACCTTCGAGCTCACGCTGCGCTGCAACCTGTCGTGCCAGATGTGCCCACTCGACCTGCCGCGCATGATGCACGACAAGACGCACCACGATCACATCAAGGAGCGCCAGAGCCACGAGCTGTCCACCGAGGAGGTGAAGCGCGTCATCGACGACATCGCGAAGATGGGCGTCGGCGACATGACGATCACCGGCGGTGAGGTGTTCCTCCGCAAGGACGCCTTCGAGATCATCGAGCACATCACGAAGACGCCGATCCATCTGTGCGTGAACACAAACGGCTGGTTCCTCCGTCCGGAGGAGGCGCGACGCCTCGTGTCGCTCAAGCCCCACGCGCTGTCCATCTCGATCGACGGGCCCGATGACCTGCACGACGAGATCCGCCGCGGCAAGGGCAGCTTCCGCCGCCTCCTCGAGGGCATCCGCAACATCCAGGACGCGAAGCGCGAGCTCGGCGTCAAGCGCCCGAAGATCGGCATCACCGTGACCGTGTCCGCGCTGAATCAGCACCGCTACAGCGAGGTGCTCGACTGGCTCAAGGACACCGGCGTCGACACGGTCGACTTCGACTACATGTTCTACACCACCCCCGAGCACAACCGGGAGACCGAGGCACTGGTCCCGCTGCCCGTCCACCACAAGGAGGAGGACCAGGACCTGCCGATGTACCTCCGGCAGGTCAACGGCCAGACACTCTACGAGGAGTCCCAGAAGGCGGTCGCGAAGGGCGAGCAGTACGGCATCCCGGTCGGCTTCGGTCCGCCGCTGAAGACCCCGGAGCAGATGGAGCGCCGCTTCCTCGACGACGAGTACGCCTTCGTCGAGAAGTGCTTCTACCCCTGGAAGACGTTCCGCATCAGCCCGTACGGCGACGTCTACTCGTGCTCGATCGACGTCGCCTTCGGCAACGTCCGCGACCAGAGCGTGATCGACATCTGGAACAACGAAGCCTACCAGACCTTCCGCCGCGCCCTGAAGAAGAGGCGCCTGTTCCCCAAGTGCGCCAAGTGCTGCGCGCTCAACAACGAGTTCTGGAAGTACCTTCCCACCATCGGCTGAAGAACCGCATCCCACACATGAGCACATTCAGAAAGCAGCACCGCGTCGCCCTGATCGGCGCGGGACGGATCGCGGCGGTCCACCTCGGATTCGCCCGCGGCGTGAAGAACGCGACCGTCGTCGGCGTCTGCGACGCCGACCCCGCGCGCGCCGAGGCGTTCGCGCGCGAGCGCAACGTCCCGGCCTTCTTCGCCGACGTGAACGAGATGATGCGCGCGGTCGAGCCCAGCGTCGTGCACGTCGTGACGCCCCCGACGACGCACGCGAAGCTCGCGATCGCCGCCATGCAGGGCGGCGCGAACGTCCTGGTCGAGAAGCCGATGGCGATGCGCGTCGCCGACTGCGACCGCATGATCGCCGTCGCGCGCGAGCACGGACGGCGCATCTGCGTCGACCACAACCGCCTGTTCGATCCGGTGATCAACAAGGTCCGCGCGTTCGTCGCGAGCGGGCGGCTCGGCGACGTGGTGTCGGTCGAGGCCCACCAGGGCGTGAATCCCGTCGAGGATGGCGGCGCGGGCGGTGGCAATGGCAAGCCGCACTGGAGCGTCGAGGACGCCTTCGCCCCCCTCTACAACCTCGGTCCGCACCCGCTCTACCTGGTCTCCGAGCTGATCGGCCCGGTGAAGTCCATCCAGGTCGCCGGCCTGCAGCCCACCGAGGGACAGGGGATGGTCCCCGAGATCCGCATCGTCCTCGAGGGCGACGACCGCTTCGGCTTCGTCGCGTTCTCGATGCGCAGCCAGCCGTACCTGAACCACCTGGCGGTGTTCGGCACGAAGGCAACGCTGCGCGTCAATCTCAACACGATGACCGTGATCACGGAGCAGAACCGCAAGCTGCCCAAGATGGTCGGCAAGCTGATGGCGAACTTCGAGCCCGCAGCACAGCTCGTGAGCTCGGCCGTGGGCAACGCGATCGCCGTGGCGACCCGGCGCATGAAGACGTACCCGGGCATCCGGGAGACGATCCGGCGCTTCTACAAGAGCCTCGACGAGGGGGCATCGCCACCGGTGACCGGCGAGCAGGGCCGTGACAACGTGGCGCTGCTGAACGCGATCGAGGCGCACCTCACGGCGGCGAGCGCGGCGCCGCGACCGCTCGCGACCGGTACCGAAGGAGGTGCCTCGTGGACCTCCTGACCGGAGCGACCGGCTTTCTCGGTCATCACCTCGCGGCCCGCCTCGCACGCGACGGCCGCAAGCTGCGCACCATCGCGCGTCCCGGAACGGACCTGAAGCGCATCCCGCGCGAGATCACCGAGGTCGTCTGGGGTGACTTCGGCGAGCCGGAAACGGTGCGGCGGGCGATGTCCGGCGTCGACGTCGTGTTCCACACCGCTGCACGCGTGAGCGGCGGCGGGAAACGGGACGATTTCCGCCGCGACAACGTCGACGCGGTCGAGACGCTGCTGCGCGCGGCCGAAGCGGCGGGCGCGCGCCGCTTCGTCCACGTGAGCTCGGCCGGCATCTTCGGCGCCGGACAGCGGGGTGCTGCGATCGACGAGCGCACGCCGCTCGACCCGCAGATCGAGAGCCGCGGCTTCTACGCCTGGTCGAAGGCCGAGTCGGACAGGCTGGTACGCGCCTTCGCGGCGCAGTCGAAGCTCGAGACCGTCGTGGTCCGGCCCGGCATTCTCTACGGTGGAGAGGCGACTCCCTTCATCGCCCGCCTGCAGTTCCCCGTTCCGCGCGGCAAGGGCCGACGCGTGATCGTCGGCTCGCGCGGGGCGCTCCTCCCGCTCACACACGTCGACAACGCGTGCGACGCGATCGCGCTCGCAGCCGATCGCGGCGGCTCGGGCAGCTCCTACAACGTCATCGACGGACCGGCACAGCAAGGCGAATACCTCGACCTGCTGGGCGCGAACGGCGTGTCGAACGTGCGGCCGACCTTCGTGCCGCCGTTCCTCCTGTGGCCCGTCGCATACGGCTGCGAGATCCTCGGGCGTCTCGCGAAGCGCAATCTCCCGCTCACACGCTACCGCCTCAAGCGCGCGACCGAGAGCCTCACGTACGACACCACCGCCGCGCGCGACGTCCTCGGCTGGACGCCGCACATCGATCTAACCGCCGGCGTGCGCGGCATGGCCGCGGACGGCCCAACGGTCCGCTAGGACACGGCCCGCGCGTCGCGCCGAGCTGCCTTCGATCACCCCATGGACGACTCCCGAGAACTCCCGCGCCGCAGCGGCTCCGCCAAGGTCGTTCCGTTGCGCCCGCGCGACGCGGCGCCCGCGAGCGCGCCTGCCAGGTCCCTGCGCATGAGCCGACTCCGCACCCTGTTCGTCATCGACGAGCTCGACATCGGTGGCACCGAGCAGCAGATCCTCGAGACCGTCCGCCGCATCGACCGCGATCGCTTCGACCCCTACGTGTGCTGCTTCCGCCACGGCGCAAAGGCGCGCGAGATCGAGGCGCTCGGCGTGCCCGTCCTGCACGAGCCGAAGCGCCTCAAGGCGGACCCCGGTCTCGTGCTCCGGCTGTCGGCGATGATGAAGCGCGAGCGCTTCGACATCGTGCAGACCTATCTCTGGACGGCGAACACCTGGGCACGCGTCGCCGCGCGCCTTGCCGGCATCCGCTGGGTGCTCGCGTCGGAGCGCAACGTCGACATCTGGGAGGAGGCCTACAAGCGCGTCATCGGACGCTTCCTCGCGCGCTCGACCGATCGCATCATCGCCAACTCGGAGGCCGTCCGGCAGTACCTGCTGAAGCGCGGCGGGCTCGCACCCGAAAAGGTCGTGACGATCTACAACGGCGTCAACTTCGACCGCTTCCACGCACGCTGCGATGCCGGCAGCCGCCGCCGCGAGCTCGGTATCGCCGACGACGTCGTGCTCGCCGGCTGCCTGGCGCGCGTCGAACCCGCCAAGGACCACGGCACGCTGCTGCAGGCGATGGCGCTGATCTCGAGCCGCGTGCCGAAGCTGCACCTCGCGCTGATCGGCGGCGGCAGCGAGGAGGAGCGCCTGAAGCGCATGGCGCACGAGCTCGGCATCGGACCGCGCGTGCACTTCGTCGGCTTCCGCACCGACGCGGCCGAGTGGCTGCAGAGCGTCGATCTGTCCGTGCTGTCGTCGGTCAAGGAAGGGCTCTCGAACACCGTGCTCGAGTCGATGGCAGCCGGCAAGCCGGTGGTCGCGACCGACGTCGGCGGCAACGCCGAGGTGATCGTCGAGGGCCAGACCGGCTTCCTCGTCCCTTCGCGCGCTCCCACCGAGCTCGGCGCCGCGATCGCACGTGTCGCCTCGTCGCCGGAGATGATGGCGTCGTTCGGCGAGGCGGGGCGCCGTCGCGCCGACGACCTGTTCTCGGTCGACTCGATGGTCCGGCATACCGAGCGGCTCTACCTCGATCTCGTCGCGTCGGGAGCGCTCGCCGCGGCCTGACCCTTCGTTCTCTACATGCTCGCCTTCATCGTCAATCAGTTTCCCCGCCAGGTCGACGCGTACTTCCTGCGCGAGCTGCTCGGGCTCCTCGACAGCGGGCTCGACTTCCAGATCTACTCGCTGCTCTCACCACCGAAGGGATGGAAGGTCCACGCCGACGCGAAGCCGCTGCTCGAGCGCGTGGTCTACCCACCTGCGCCCGGAGACCTCACGCGGCACGCTCTCGGCTCCGCGGCGACACACCCGGCCAAGGTCGCGAAGATGCTGGCGCGCATCGGCTGGGGCCACCGGTCGATGCCGACCGCGCTCGCCAAGTCGCTCGCGATCGTGCCGCAGAGCCTGGCGTTCGCACGCGACATGCGGGCGCGCGGCGTGCGGCACATGCACGCGAACTGGGCGACGTACCCGGCGACGGCGGCGATGGTGATCTCCGAGCTGACCGGGATTCCGTACAGCTTTTCCGGGCACGCGACCGACATCTTCGTGCACCACGCGATGCTGCGCGAGAAGATCGAGAGCGCGCGGTTCGTCGTCACCTGCACGCGCTTCAACCGCGGCTATCTGACCGACATCGCGCCCGAGTACGCCGATCGCATCCAGACCGTCTACCACGGCGTCGACCTGCCACGCTTCGCGCCCAACGGCACGGCACGGGTGCCCAACCGCATCCTGACCGTCGGAACCCTGCGCGCGTGCAAGGGCATCGATGACCTGATCCGCGCACTCTCGATCCTGCGCGAGCGCGGGCTCGAGGCCGAGCTGGAGATCGTCGGCGACGGCGAGGAGCGCGCCGCCCTCGAAGCGCTGATTCGCTCCCTCGGCCTCGAGAGCAGGGTCATCATGGCAGGCTACCTGCCTCAGGAAGAGGTCATCCCGGCGTACCACCGCGCCGCGGTGGTCGCGCTGCCCGCGCACCACGAGGACCACTTCGGCATCCCGAACATCCTCATCGAGGGGCTCGCAGCCGGCACGCCGGTGGTGTGCACCGAGCTGCCCTCGCTGCACGAGCTCATCGAGCACGGGGCGAGCGGGCTCTTCGTGCCGGAGCGCGACCCCAAGGCGCTCGCGGACGCGCTGCAGGGGCTCTTCGCGGACCCCGTCGGGGCCGCCCGCATGGCTGCAGAGGGATACCGCCGCGTCGCCGAGAGCTTCGACATGAAGCAGACCGTCGCAGAGCTCGTGCGCACCCTGCGCGCCGCCGACGCGGCGGGGGGCGGCTGATCGTGCGCTCGATCCTCGGCCGCGGCGCGCGCACCCTCGCAAGCGAGGCGATGCATGTCGTCCGGCGCGTGATGCCCGCGCGCCCGGGTACCGCGCGCGTGATCTACTACCATCGCATCGACGACGAGCAGCACCGCTCGTGCGTGACGCCGCGCGCCTTCGCCGAGCAGATGGCGTACCTCGAGCGCGAGGGCTTTCAGGTCGTGCCGCTCGCCGCGATGCGCAGCCACCTCGACGAGCACCGGCCCTTCCCCGAGCGGACGATCGTGGTCACCTTCGACGACGGCTTCGCCGACAACTACACGGCGGCGTTTCCCGTGCTCGCCAGGCACGCGATTCCGGCCACGATCTTCCTCGCCGCAGGCTTCATGGGCGGCGAGGAGCTGCCGGTCCTGCGCGACCGGAGCGGCATTCGTCCCATGACGTGGGATCAGATCCGCGAGATGGCGCGGCACGGAATCGCGTTCGGCGCCCACACCCTCACCCACCGGTCGCTCACCGAGCTCTCGCCCGACGAGCTGCGGCAGGAGGTCGAGGGCTCGCGCGACATGGTCGCCGAGCGGGTCGGGGCCCCGGCCGAGACGTTCTGCTACCCGCGCGGACACTTCGACGACCGCGTCAAGCAGGCGACGCGCGACGCAGGATTCCGCATCGCCGTCACCACGCTTCCCGGCTGCGTCACACCCGACACCCACCCGTTCTCGCTGGGCCGGACCTTCGTCGCGCGCGACGACACCCTGCACGACTTCGCGCGCAAGCTCGACGGCAGCTTCGACCTCCTGCACGCAGCCCGCCAGCGCCTCGGTGGCGGCGCACCAGCGCCGTCCTACGGCTGAACCTCCTACGTACCGGAGAACATCACCATGTGCGGAATCGCCGGGTTCCTCTCGCTCGAGCAGGGCGTCTTCGCGACGAAGACGATCGCGCAGGCAATGTGCGACGTCATCACGCACCGCGGTCCCGACGGCCAGGGCTTCCTCGTCGACGGCCCGGTCGCCATGGGCATGCGCCGCCTGTCGATCATCGACCTCGCCGGGGGCCAGCAGCCGATCTCGAACGAGGACGGGACGATCTCGGTCATCCAGAACGGCGAGATCTACAACTTTCTGGAGGTTCGCCAGGACCTCGAGAAGCGCGGCCACCGATTCCGGACGAACAGCGACACCGAGGCGATCGTCCACCTCTATGAGGAGTACGGCACGCGCTGCGTGGAGCACCTGCGCGGCATGTTCGCGCTCGCGATCTGGGACGCGCCGCGGCGCCGCCTGCTCGTCGCCCGCGACCGGCTGGGAATCAAGCCGGTCTACTACGCCGTCGGCAATGGGCGACTCCTGTTTGGCTCCGAGCTGAAGAGCCTGCTCGCCGTCGGGCTCGACCGCGAGATCGACCAGCAGGCGCTGCACGACTACCTGAGCCTCACCTACGTCCCCGCACCGGCGACCATCTTCAAGGCGGCGCGCAAGCTGATGCCGGGCTCCATGCTGATCGCCGAACGCGGCGCCGTTCGCATCGAGCGCTACTGGAACCTGAGCTTCGAGCCCGACGAGAAGCGCTTTCACAGCGAGCCCGAGATCGTCGAGGCGGTGCGCGAGCGCGTCGAGGACGCCGTACGGAGCCACCTGGTGTCCGACGTTCCGCTCGGCGTGTTCCTGTCGGGCGGGGTCGACTCGGCGGCGCTCGTCGCGTGCATGCGAAAGTTCCATACCGGACCGCTGCAGACGTTCTCGATCGGCTTCGCGGAGAAGAGCTTCTCGGAGCTCGACAGGGCGCGCGAGGCCGCGAAGCACTTCGGAACCGAGCACCACGAGATGATCGTCACGCCCGACGCGGCCGCGATGGTGCCGGAGCTCGTGCACTCGTTCGACGAGCCCTATGCCGACTCCTCCGCGATCCCGGTGCTGTGCGTGGCGCGGCTCGCTCGGCAGTCGGTGACCGTCGCGCTCACCGGCGAAGGCGGCGACGAGGTGTTCGCGGGCTACAAGACCTACGCCGCGACACGACTCGCCGGCGTCTACCGCCGTGCGGTGCCCTCGCCCTTGCGCAGCCTGCTCGCGTGGGGCGTGAACCGGCTGCCGGTGTCGCACGGCAAGGTGAGCTTCGACTACATGGCGAAGCGCTTCGTGGCGGGAGCCTCGCGCGACGCCGTCGACGCACACTTCTCGTGGAAGGCGATCTTCGACGAGGCAGCGAAGCAGGCGCTCTACCGCGAGCCGCACAGCGTCGGCCCCACGGTCCGCCTGTACCACGAGGCGGTCGCGGGCATCGATCCGCAGGATCTGCTGGCGCGCCTGCTGATGATCGACACGAAGCTCGGCCTCGAAGGCGACATGCTCGTCAAGGCAGACCGCATGAGCATGGCGACGTCACTCGAGGGGCGGGTACCGCTGCTCGATCACCCGCTCGTGGAGATGGTCGCCGCCATCCCGAGCCGCTTCAAGATGCGCGGCATGAAGACCAAGGTCTTGCTGCGCGCCGCGATGGCCGACGTGCTGCCGCCGGAGACCACGCAGGGGCCCAAGCAGGGCTTCAACGTGCCGATCCCGAGCTGGCTCAACGGCCCGCTGCGGGAGCTGGTGCGCGACACGCTGGCGCCGTCGCGCATCGCCGCGGCCGGCATCTTCCGCTCCGAGCCGATCCAGGAGCTGATCCGCGCGCACGAGAAGCTCGAGCGCGACCACAGCCGCGACATCTGGACGCTGCTCATGTTCCAGAGCTGGTACGACCGCATCGGTCAGGGCACCCAGCGCGCCGAACCGCATCGACTGGTCGGCTAATACGCGGTTGACCGGCATGGACCGCGTCGTGCACTCTGAACTCCCGCCAACGTAGACTGGAGCAACAACGTGCCTAGGAACTCTGCCCTCCGCGCGGTCCCGTCGAAGACCGCGCCGGCCGTCCAGGACGCGACCCCCGGGTCGCCGGAATCGCACCTCCCGCTCCCGCCCGAGGCTCCGGAATCGACCGTCCGGTACGTTCTCCAGGCAGCCCTGGCGATCACGGCGCTCGTCCTGCTGTCGCCGATCCTCCTGCTGGTCGCGCTCGCCATCAAGCTGACCAGCCCGGGCCCGCTGTTCTACGCGGGCGTGCGCACCGGAGTGAACCAGCAGCTGTACACGATGTTCAAGTTCCGCACGCTGCGCGACGGATCGGAGCGGCAGATCGGCGGTCGCCTGCTGAGCCCGCAGGACGACTTCTACACCCCGATCGGCAAGTTCCTGAAGCGCTCCAAGCTCGACGAGATCCCGCAGCTGCTCAACGTGCTGCGCGGCGAGATGAACTTCGTCGGACCACGCCCGCTGCGTCCGATCTTCCTCGAGCGCTACCTGAGCGAGATCCCGCAGTACGCGGAACGCTTCCGCGTCCGCCCCGGCATGACCGGTCTCGCACAGGTCCGCGGCGGCTACTTCACCTCGCCGCGCAACAAGCTGCGCTACGACCGCCTGTACATCGCGCACCGCAGCCTGGCACTCGACGCGCAGCTCGTCACGCTCACGGCGCTCAAGGTCCTGAATCGCTGGATCACGCTCGGGGCGTTCCTGCTGGTCCTGCTGCTCTTCGTCTCGTTCATTCCCGCCGGCGCGATGGAGCGGCTGTACATCAACTTCTCCGGCGCTCGGCTCAATCCGCTGCACGGCGTGATCGCGTTCGGTGCCTTGTGGATGATCCTGCGGCGCTCACCGAGCGACCGCATCAGCTTCTACCGCAGCCCGCTGAACCTCCCGATCGCCTGCTTCCTGCTGCTCGCCCTGGTGTCCGCCTTCCAGTCCGCCGCACCGGTGCAGGCGGTGCGCGGCGCCGCCTACCACCTGATCACGGGTTTCATCGTCCTGCTGGCGATCCTCAACGGCACCTTCACGCGCGGCTTCGTGCGCAGCGCCGTCAGCGCCGTCGCTCTCACCTCGGTCGCGCTGTGCGCGGTCGGCATCCTCGAGCTGATCCTCGCCGACTACCTGCCGGCACACGGCCCCGTGCGCACCGGTCTGGGCATGAATCGGGTCGGCATCTCGTCGACCCTCGGCAGCCCGATCGCGCTCGCGACCTATCTGCTGATCGGCGTGCCGTGCGTGCTGTGCAGCCTGACGCGCGCGCAGACGCGAGAGGCTCGCGACTTCTGGGTCGCGGCGACCACGCTCTGCCTGGTGGGCATCCTGCTGACGCGCCACCCGGCCGGATTGGTCGCGCTGGCACTGATCGCGACCGCGTACCTCTGGGTGCACTTCAGCACGATGTGGGCGGCGGTCTTCCTCGGCGTCCTCACGCCGTTCGTGTACCTGTCGATCGCGCACGGCATCGCCGGTGGAACCTTCAGCTGGTGGCAGCTCGTGTGCGGCGACGCGACGAATGCCTGCCAGAGCCTGGCGGACCTGCCGACCCGCACGCTGCTGCTCGGCATGGGCCCGCGCACCCTCGGCGAGCTGATGCCCGCGGGGATGACGCTCACCGACGGCCCGTTGCACCTCAACGGCAACGTCCGCCTGATCGTCGAGAACGGCGTCCTCGGCTGGGCGGCGATGCTGTGGATCCTGCTGACCGCGATGACGTCGCTCTACGCCGCCCAGCGCCGCGCGGCGGACGCCGGTCTGCGCGCCGTCCTCTGGGCCGTCATGGCCGCGGTGGTCGGGTTCGTCGTCGCGATGCAGAGCTTCGACCCGTTCGACAACATCGCGATCCAGATCCTGTTCTGGGGCCTGCTCGGGATCGGCATCGGCACCGTCGTGCGCCTCGGCGATCGCCCGAGCGACTACCGCATCGCCCTCAAGCTCGGCCACTGACGAGCCGCGCCACGGCTCACCAGCGAATGTCGCCGCGCAGCTCCCGTGCCGGGAGCCGGCGCGAGCTTCCCTCCCGCTGCAGCACCACCTCGGCCTCCTCGGTACGGCCCTCCGGACACGTGAACACCGACTCGACCACGATCCCCGCATGGATGCCACGCGCGTCGGTGATGCCGATCGCCGCGCCGTCGGTCGTACGCAGCTCGATGCCCGGCAGCGGACGCCCCTCGCCGTCGAGGAAGCGCACCTCGCCGCGCCGTGCCCGCTCGACCCGCCCGCTCCCGGAGCAGCCGACGGCGCCCGGCCGGGGGCCGCGCGTCACGACGGTCGCGTCGTCGATCGTCAGCGGCCGCGGACAGTCGAGCGCCACGTCGTCGAGCGTCGTCGCGGTCGCGCCTTCCACGCGAAGGCAGGCGCCGTCGCCAGCGATCCGCCCGCCACGTACGACGGTCCCGGTCGGCGCCCGTACGCCGATCTTCGCGTCCTTGTCCCGGTACCGCTGGAGGACCAAGGATCCGTTCTCGAGGACGGCGTCGACCAGCACCGTGTCGCGCGAGTCGCCGCGCACGTGGACGTTGCCTCCGGCGATCCGGTTGCCCTCGAGGACCGTCCGCGCGGCGTGCTTGACGTACACTGCGGTGGGCGCCCCCCAGAGCCGGCTCCGCGCGAGGACGTTGCCGTGATTGCGCAGGAAGTAGACGTTCTCGCGTCCGTTGTCGTGCACCTCGGCGTCGGCGATCCGGTTCTCGTGCGCCCCGCTGCCGACGTGGATTCCCTCGTCGGCGTTGCGGAAGACCTGCACGCGGGAAAGCACGTTGCGGCTCGCCCCGCCGGCGAGGTCGATGCCGTAGCCCACGCGCGCCTGGAAATCGCCGTTGTCGTGTGCTGCAACCGCCTCGACGCGCACTCGCTCCGCCTTCACCAGGCGCAGCCCGCGCTCGAAGCCCGAGACCCCCAGGTTGACGATGCGCGAGCCGCTCGCCGGTCCGTCCACCTGAACGCCGACGCTGCCGCGCGTACCACGGCCGCGCACCACGTGTCCGTTGCCGTCGAGCACGACCGCGCGGCGCAGGCGCAAGCCGTCCCCCTCGCACGGACCGAGGTCGGCCGGCAGGATGTAGTCGGCGACGACGCGATCGCCGCAGCGACAGGTCCGACCGCCACCGCAATCCGCGCCGAGAGCGAGGCTGGCCCCGAGCAGCTGGGCCACGACCACCAGAAGGACCCCCGTCAGGGCCGGCGCGGTACGGCCCGCAACCGTGCGCGCGCCTGCCGCGGCGTCGCGCGCCGCATCACCCGCTGCTAGCCCGCGGTTCATGGACCACGCTCCCCGGCGCGACGCCTGCTCCGAGCCTTCTTCGCCATGCTGAACAAGTTCCGCGGCCTCCTCGGCCACACCCTGATCTACGGGCTCGGCAACTACGGCATCAAGGTCCTCGGCTTCCTGCTGATCCCGCTGTACACGCGCTTCCTCGCGCCGGCGGACTACGGCGTCATGGCGCTCGTGTCCATGTACACCCAGGTGATGTTCGTGCTGATGAACCTGGGGCAGAGCACCTCGCTGTTCCGGTTCTACTACGAGCACGACACGCAGGAGGGGCGCGATCGCGTCATCGCCGCGTCGATCTGGATCGTGCTGTTGTTCGCGGTGCCGATGGCCGCGCTTCCCTTCCTGTTCAACGAGCCGCTCGCACAGCTGATCCTCGGCGACCGCGCTCTCTGGTTCCTGATGTGCATCGGCACGGCCACGGTGCTGTGCAAGGTCCTGCTGCGCATGCCGTTCGCCATCATGCGCGCGCACGACCAGTCGCGGCGCTACGCGTCGTGGTCGCTCGCACGCAACGGTCTCGGGCTCGTGCTCGCGATCGTGCTGGTCGCGGGCTTCCACCTCGGCGCGACGGGCGTCGTGCTGAGCCAGTTCCTCGCGGAAATCGTGTTTTGCTTCCTGCTGACCGGCATGACGTTCAAGTCGCTGCGGGCGGGCTTCCACTGGCAGGACGTCAAGGAGCAGCTGCTCTTCGGCCTGCCCTTCGTGCCGATCGGCGTCGCGTCGTTCGTTCTCGACCTCACCGACCGCTGGTTCCTCAAGCACTACTACTCGACGGCCGAGGTGGGCATCTACTCGCTGGGCTACCGGTTCGCGGAGATCCTGACGTTCGTCGTGACGGCGTTCCAGCTGTCGTGGCCGCAGTTCCTCTTCCGCAACCGCAAGGAGCCGAACGCGCCGCAGCTCTACGCCGACATGACGAGCTACTACCTGGCGCTGATGCTCTTCCTGTGGCTCGGGCTTGCGGTCTTCGCACCGGAGCTGCTGCGCATCATGGCGACGCCGGACTTCTTCGCCGCCGCGACGCTGATCCCGATCGTGTCGTTCGCCCTGGTGCTCGACGGCATGGGCTGGATGTTCAACATCGGCGCGCTGTTCTCGAAGAAGACCCTGCTGCGGACCGCGAGCGTGAGCCTGGGGGCGGCGGTCAACCTCTCGCTCAACTTCATCCTGATCCCGCGCTACGGGATGGCAGGTGCCGCGTGGTCGACCTTCCTCGGCTTTGCGACCCAGATGTCGACCACTCTGATCCTGTCGCTGCGCGTCTATCACGTACCGTACCCCTACTGGCGGATGGCGGCGATGGTCGGCACGGCACTCGCCGTCTACGGCGCGTCGGTGATGGTCGACACGCACTCGCTCGCCGCGGCGATCGCGATCAAGGCGCCGCTGATGCTGCTGTTCCCGGTCGCGCTGCTGTCGGCCGGGCTGTTCGACCCCAAGGATCTCGCGGCCTTGCTCACCACGGTCGAGCGCCGCGTCCCCCGGGCCGCCTTCGCCATCAAGTATCTGCGACCGCTGGTGCTACGCGGGCGCGACACGAGCCCGTCGTGAGCACCGCGCCGGTCCCGCCGGACAACCCGGCCCTCCCCCGCAAGGAACGCCGCATGAGAGCCAGAGAAAAGCTGACGAACGAGGAGAAGGTCGCGCTCGCGCTCGACGTGCTCAAGCGCACGCGGCCGCTGAACGAGATCTGCGCCTACTACCAGGTGAGCCACACGACCGCGTACAACATCCGCAACGCGTTTCTCGAGGGCGGACGCCGCGCGCTCGCCGGCGAGAGCGCCACCGACCACCGGCTGCGCAATCTGGAGGCCGTGGTTGCGCGCCACGCCGCGATGATCGAGAAGGCTCGCGACGAGCATGCGACCGACTCCTGAAACCCCGTCCTGACGGTGCGCCGACTCCTTCGAGCGCTCGTCCCCCTGCTTCTGCTGGCCGCGGCGGTGCCCTGGCTGCCGCAGCTGCTGACCGCCACCGATCCCGTGCCCGAACACGCCGACGCCCTGTACGTGTTCGCCGGCGACGTCCCCGCGCGGTCGCTCTGCGCCGCGGAGCTGTACGCGCGTGGCGTGGCGCCGCGCGTCGCGTTCGGCGGCGGACGCGTCCTGCCCGAGCTCCAGGCCGTCGAGCGCCCGATGACCGACGCCGCCGTCAACGCCACCATCGCCATGCACGCGGGGGTGCCGATCGAGGCCACCGCGGTTCTGCCGGAGGGCAGCAGCACCTGGGAGGACGCCGCCGTCCTGCGCCGATGGGCGGAGAGTCAGGGGGTCGAGACGGTCGTCGCGGTGACCTCGCCGCTGCACTCGCGCCGCGCGCGCCTGGTACTTGACCTGGTCGAGAGCACGAGCGGCATCCGGATCGCCGTGGTGACCTGCGACGAGCCGCTCGCCCCCGGCTCGCTCTGGTGGCTCGACGAGCGCCCGCTGATCCAGGTGAACAACGAGACCCTGAAGCTCGGTCTCTACCTCGTCCGCTACGTGATCCCGGCACGCCTCGGTCTGCGCCCGGGGCCCGGCGAGGCCGTCCCACCCGCTGCCTGACGTCGATCGCGGAGCGCCCCGTTGGCGGATCGTGCAACACTGCATCGTCTGTGGCGGAAGTCCATGCGGCATCTCGGAAACTCGCGCCAGAGGACGCTTTGTGTCTTGCAATCGTCAGCCGTTCGAGCGAGTCAGAACTGGTACCGATCTCCTCCGCCCCGGCACGGCGCCGGAGCAGGGGTCGGCGTCCGAGAGGTACGTTCCCGATGAGTCTTCGCCGTCGCGCATCCCGCTCCCCCCTCACTTCCCCCAGCCTCCGTCGCCGGCCATCACGACTGGCGCTGGCCCTCCAGCTGGCGGTCACCGCCGCTCTGATCGTTCCGCCAGGCCAGGCCGCAGCACAGGGGTTCGGCCGGCGCGGTCCGTTGACCAGGGTCGACCTGGCCCCGCGCGGGATCCAGGGCGTGACGGCGCTCCCGACGGTGTGGACGGACTACACGGCGATCGCCAAGAACCGCCTCCAGATCGGCTTGAACATCGAGGTCAGCGGCAACTTCGCCGTCGTCAACGCGGGTGGCGATCTGTTCTGCGGCATCGGCCTGTTCCACAACTCGGTTCCGCCCGACAGCTTCCTCGCAGCGGACAGCATCGAGTGCGAGAACGGCTCGTCGGTGAACAACGTGTTCACGAACGACCTGCAGCTCAACGGCACGGCGACGGTGCGCGGGACGATCACCGATCCCTTCGCGTTCCCGCTGACCATCACCGCGCCGACGCTGCCGCCGGCCGTCGACGACCCGTGCGCGAACGCCGGGGCTGACATCACGATCAACGTCGCCGGCTCGCCGCACACGCTTGCGCCGGGCTGCTACAGGGATCTGGACATCAAGGACGGGGCGGTTCTCGAGCTGAACGGCACGTACACCTTCCGCAAGGTCCTGGTGAACGGCAGCGGGTCGTCGAGCGGCGGCCAGCTCGTGGCCGTCGGGCCTACCGTCCTCAACGTCCAGCAGACCTTCGTCACCGAGATCAACGCCGACGCGTTCCCGGACAGCGGGGATCCCGCCGACCTGCTCGTGAACTCGAAGGGCGTCAACAACCGGATCGGCAACGGCTCGCTCAATACGCCGCCCAACTCGACGTTCATCGGCCGCTTCGTCGCGCCGAACGATACCAACCTGGAGTTCGGCGTGCGCTCGGTGTTCATCGGCAACGCCTACGCCGACGAGATCTTCATCTTCGGTGTCCACCTGCCGCGTACGCCGAGCCCGACGCCGACGCCGACCCCGACGCCGACGCCGACGCCGACGCCGACCCCGACGCAGCCGTTCGTGCCGACTGCGACGCCGACGCCGACGAGCACTCCCACCCTGACGCCGACTCCCGCCGTGACGCCGACCCCGACGCCGCCGTTCAACACGCCGACGCCGACGCCGCCGGGCAACACGCCCACGCCGCCGTTCAACACGCCGACCCCGACGCCGCCGGGCAACACGCCCACGCCGCCGTTCAACACGCCGACCCCGACGGCGCCGTTCGTGCCGCCAACCCCGACGCCAAAGGCGACGGCGACCCCGAAGGCCACCGGAACGCCGACGCCGACCGCGCTCGCGACACCGACGCCGACCTCGCCGTTCGTACCGCCGACGCCGACCGGCTCGTGGCGCAAGAAGCCGTGGGGACGCATGTTCCCGTTCCTGCCGAACGCGACTCTGACGCGCGGCGGAGGCGGGGTCCCCGGCATGACCATGCCGCTCAAGCGGACGAATTGAGCGGCACATCCGGACCTAGAAGCGGGCCGTCGCGCGAGCGACGGCCCGCTTTCGTTTGTGCGCCGCTCTATCCGATCCTCGACAGTGCGGGCGACGCGCACGCCCTGCTGGCGCTGCTCGACGCCGTCCTGCGCGCACGCCCGCCCTGGGTGCAGCTGCGCTGGAAGCACGCCCCCGGCGGCCCGCTGCTCGAGCTCGCCGTCGAGGTCGTGGCCCGCGCCGCCGCGGTCCGCTGCCGCGTGATCGTGAACGACCGGCTCGACGTCGCCATCGCCAGCGGCGCCGCCGGCGTCCACCTCGGCCAGGACGACCTCCCGCTGGCCGCTGCGCGGCGCGTGGCAGGCGATCGCCTCGTCGTCGGGGTCTCGACCCACGACGCCGCGGAGGCGCGCGCCGCCGAGGCCGGAGGCGCCGACTACGTCGGCTTCGGCCCGATGTTCGCGACCGTCAGCAAGGCCGACGCGCTCACGCCGCGGACGTTCGACGGGCTGCGCGCCGTGCGTGCGGCGATCCGCATCCCGATCGTCGCGATCGGCGGCATCACCCCCGACAGCGCGCCCGCGGTGCTCGACGCCGGTGCCGAAGCCGTCGCC
>Ga0172362_10000170_pt1 | contig 47913 bp, 42 predicted proteins | sample LakKivs1_kivu2a2_FD_114534 | JGI IMG/M metagenome (GOLD analysis project Ga0172362, IMG submission 114534) | Sediment microbial communities from Lake Kivu, Rwanda - Sediment s1_kivu2a2 | ecosystem: Environmental > Aquatic > Freshwater > Lake > Sediment | place: Rwanda: Western Province, Lake... | reverse complement strand
TTTAATTTAAATTCAATTTCTTTATTCTTTTGTTCTTCTTCTAATTTCATTTTATATTCTTTCTTTTGTTCTTCATTCATATTTTTAGTTTCTTCTTTTAATTTATTCTTTTTATTTTTTTTATTTAATTTCTTTTTATTTTCACTTTCAACATTATCTTTTCTTAACATTTGTATTGAAACAGAATAACAATCAGTATATATTTTATAGTCAAATTGATAATTAGATTGAGTAAATGTAGGTTCATCTAATTTAACAAATTTACTCCATAATTTCTTTTTATATTTTTCTATATTACTTAAAATTTTACCTTTATTTTCTTTGACAAATATTTCTATAATTGATTTACTATCAAGAGGAATGTATTTGACAATTATATCAGTTCTTAAAGGAAAAAATTGAAATAATTTAGTTTCTAATTTTTCAATCTCTAAACACATATAAATCATTGATTTTAAATATTTTTGAGGATTATTTTCTACATCAAACTCATAAGAATTAACAAAATCTTTATAAAAAATATTATTCTTATGAGTATTTATCCAATTGTGATATTTAGGATTAGAATTTAAAGTATTGTTTAATAAATCTTGTTTAATTTCATACACTTCTTTATTTAATTGTTTTTTTAATTCAGTCTTTTTACCTTTTTCAGCCTTTTCAACTAAATCATTATTTTGTTTTTTAAATGAAGAATTAACAAATCTATTTAGATATTTAAAAAAGTGCAATCTAATATTATTTTCAATATTAGTAATCATATCAGTAGCCATTGAATTTAATATTTGAGATAAATAAGAACCATTAATTTTATTTTCATAATTTAAATTTTTATAATGTTCTTGATAAAACTTTTCAAATTCTTCCAATAACTTTAAATTATCTCCTTGTGGTTTATTACCACCTTTATCATTAATAGTTAAGGCACAAAAAGCCATTTTTAAAGTATTAAAATTAATTAATGGTATATCTAAATTATTTTTATATTTGTGTAATATCCAAAGTCTTAAAAATTGATAGGTGTGAATGACAATTTGATTGGTTCTAAAACAAACATCAAATAAAATTGGTTTAAAATTAGGTTCTATAAGTATTTTATCTAAAGAACATTTAGTAGTAATAATTTTATCGGGAGGTTTTTTGGATTTTATCATTTATATATATTATAATATTAGAAAATATTTTTATATCTTTAAATAAAAATAATTAATTCTATATATTTTAAAAATAAATAAATTATTCTATATATTTTAAAATTAATTATTTAAATATATAACTATTTATTATAGACAGATGGAAGAAAAAAAAAATAAATATGAATGTGAAAAGTGTAATTTTAAATGTAATACAAAAGCAAGATGGGATGCTCACATAAATACAGAATTACATAAAACAGGACAAAGAAAAATAAGAAGTGATTACAAAGAGCCTTATAAATGTGATAAATGTGATTATAAACATAAAAATATTATAAATTATAAAATACATTTATTAAATTATCATTCATCAAAAGAAGAAAGAGAAAAAGAATATAAATATTATTGTAAATGTTGTGATTTTGGTTCATTTTGTGAAAATCAATTAAATAAACACAATGATACTTCAAAACATAAACTTATTTCAAGTCTAGCAAAATAAACTTATTTTTTATATAAAAAATAAGTGTCCCAGATTTCACCGAAAAAGGTGTAATATAATTTAAAATATAAAATTAAAATGTTCTGAATGAAAGATAAATAATCTATATAATTAACCAAATATACTTTCAAAAAATTCCAAATAAAAATATTTTTTGTTTAAAACGTTTTTATATTTTTTAATATTGATTACAGATTTTTTTATTAAATTAATTCTACTTGATAAATCTGAAAATATTATTTTTTTTGTTTCATCATATTTTTTTGGTTTTATTTCAATTCCATAAAATTTTTTAATATATGGTAATATTATTTTGTCAAAATAATATTCATTATTTACCCAACCAGATATTCTTGAATTACATTCCATAAAATATATTTCTCTTTCTCCAGAATTTTTTTTTTTAGAAATAAATTCAAATTCTGCAAATCCATTATATGTAATTTGATGAATAAAATTCTTAGCAAAATTGTATATTTTCTTATTAAAAACAACTGTACCAGTAATTCCTTTAAAATATTCTAAATTATCTCGTTTAATTATTTTAGTTTTTATACAAATATGACTTATAATTTTACCATTAATACAACAACAACTAAATTCAAAACCACAATCATTATCAATTATATCTTGAATTTGATAATTTTTATATTTATTTATTAAGGGGTAAATATTATCTTCAATGTACATTATACCATTACTACCTTTTCCATCATTTGGTTTTAGAATAAATTTTTTTTTAATATTTGGTTTGCGATTAATAATATACTCTTTAGTATAATAATTAATTAGTTTAATACCCGTAATTTCAAGTATATTTCTATATTTTTCACATATTTCATAACATGTACTTTTATTATCTAAATCATAATATATTTTTGATTTATAAAAATTAGATTGTTGACAAATTCCAAATGGTATAATTATTTTATTTTTAAAATTAATCATTTTATCATTTATATAATATTTAACTTTATATCCTCTTTCAATAAAATACCAAGCCATAAAGATACAAAAAAATAAATATGATCTGTCTTTAGAAACATATAATATTATTTCATCCATTATATAAAAATATATAATATTTTTATATAAGATTGAAGGTAAAGATTATATTATAATAATATTTAATTAAATTTATAACTAAAATAATTTTATTCTTTTATATTTTTATTAGAAACCCTTGATTTTTCTAAATTACCAACATTTGCCATAAAATTTCTAATTGAATCAATTTTTTGTTCATTGAATGGAGGATAAAAAAAGTCATTAATATAAACATTAACTATAATTTCATTTTGAGTAATAATTTTAAATATCATTTGTTTAAAATCATCATCATATATAACTTTATTGTATCTAATTACAACCGGGCATATATTTTCCCCGACATAAAATGCTCCTGTTCTAAATCTAATAAGTGTTTCATTATTTGCTAGAGCTCCTTCTGGATAAATTGCAATTCTTTTTTGTTCATTTAAATATCCTTTAATTTTTTCGACCATATTTGTATCAACACCTCTTTTAAAAATAAGTAATTTTAATTTGGTAGAAATAATTCTTCCAATATCTGTTTGATTAATAAAATCACTAGAAACAAATCCACATCTAAATAAGTAATAAATGATAATAGAGTCAATATAATGAGAATGATTTGAAATAATAACTAATTTAGAATCATTATCTTTTTTATTTTTCCAAGATATTTTATTATTTTTTATAATGATTGGATTGTTTTTAGTATTATCAATAATATTTATTTTAATGTTGAAACTAGAAAGAACATATTCAATAGTATTTAATAAATCTTTTTCACTGTTTACTATAATTAATTTATTCATTAGTGATGTAAATTTAACAATACTCAAAGGTAAAATCATATAGTTTATCGAAGCAGTATTATCAATTTTTACTGATTTTATATCAATTTTATATTGATTATATTTTTTTTTTGAATTAATTTTATATTCTGTCAATACTGTTGTAATTCGATTTTGACAAAAAGGACATTCTAAATGATTATTTATTTTATTATTATTGTCATTATCATTTTGATTAATATTATTAATATTTTTAGTATTAAATAATTTCTTGTATTGATATTTTAAAATATAATCATTAAAACAATGTTCGTGAATAATATGACAACAAGGTAAAATATATAATACTCTATCAGCAGTATAAAATGACTTTGAACAATAACAATTATAATTAACTATAATGTTTTTATCATTTGATTTTTTAAGTATTTCATTTTTTGTGTAAGGAAAAAAGTTATTTGTTTTCATTTGATATAAAATAATAATTAATAATATTTTATATTATTAATTATTAATTCAATAAAAATTAATTACATTTTTCTAGCAAAAGTAGATCTTTTTCTTATTTGCTTTAATATATTATTAGCTTTATTTAAATCATTATTTTGGGCATTTATTATTTTATCTTGTTCAAATTCATTACTTTTTAAATTTTCATTATTATTTTTAATATCAACAATTTCTGATTTGATAATTTCTGATTTGGTAGTTCCTGTTCTAATGGTTAAATCAATACCACTGATATTATTTTTATTTTCATTATTATCATATTGTGTTAAAATACTTTTGTCATTATTGTCATTAACCATTTGATTTAATAGGTTTTTTCTTTTAACAATTGAACCAATTAATTTATCAATTTTATCTTTATCTTTATTTTTATCTTTAAATTCTTCAACAAGTACTTCAGTTTTTATGTTATTTTTATTTAGTTGAGTATTTATTTTATTTGATTCATTATTTTTATCATAATTATTTTTTTTTTCAATAATATATTCAGATATTTCATCTGATGAATTAGGATGTATTTTTTTATTAATTTCATTTGAATTTGTTAATTCTATTAAATGATTTAGCTTGTCAAAATCAATAGTTTTTAATTTTAAATTATTTTCCATAGATAATTTTTGTATTCGAATTAATTTATTTTCTAAAATAGAAATTTTTTCATCTTGAGTTGTAAGTTTATTGGTTAAGTCAACAATGATATTAGAAGTATATTTAAGTGCATCTATTAGAATTTTTATTTCATTATTTTCTTGTGTTTCCATTGTTTAAGATTTATTTAGATAATTTATTTATAAAATAAATGTGTTTATATTTATTTATTTTTAATTATAAGTGATTATAATATTGCGTAAATTTATAAAAACTTTTATATAATCAAATATTAATTTAATGTTTACATTATTAAATATAATAAATTATATGACAGGTAAATATATTCCCTTAATATTATTAATTTTAATAACAATTGGAATATATTATTATATTATATCAACTTGGTATGATACAATATTATCAAATGGTTATTTTATGATAATATTATTAATTTTACTTTTGTTAGATATTACAAGTTTAATAGTAATTTTTGTGTATGGTGATTTTATTGATTCATCATCTAAACAATATTTAAATATTGATGCTACTAATAAAAAAAATAAACATAAAAATAATCAAATAAATAAAAAAGAAAAAAATAAAAAAAACAATAAAATAAATAATGATAAAAATATACATCATATTAATAATAAAGATGAACAAGGAATTAATTTAAAAGATAATTTAGAAAACAAAACAAATGATAAAATTGATAATTCCATAGAAAAAATATCATTATATGATAAAGATAAACCTGCATCAATCCACACGTTTACTAAATTTAATTGAGATAATTATTAATATCATCATCAAATGAATTTTCATTATTTTTTTCACTTGATTGATTAATAATATTATTAATCATAATTTCTTGTTTTGTATTATCTAAATTAATACTTTCTTTATTTTCTAATGTGTCAACAGTATTAGTTTGTTGATTAGATAATTCTGTTGGAGCAATTGGATTATTATTCATCATTTCAGTTATTTTATTGATTGCTTCAGAATAATTTGGATCATTTTGAAAAGTATTTTTTTTATTTAAATTACTTGTCCTTAACATTTTTTTTTCATTTTGTTTATTTTTTAATTTTTGTTTTAATTCTTGTCTATATATTTTTTTTTCATTTTCATTCATATCTTTAAGTTCCTTTTGTGGAATATTATTTAGGGTATTATTAGATGATAATTTATTAATTAAATTGTTTCGTTCTTTTGCTGTTATTTTTGGCATTTTATTACCATTTGAACCAATTGAACCTAATATTTGAGTAAGTAATTGGAGATCATTTTGATTAATTGAAGAATCTAAATTAAGATTTTTAAGTAAATCTGGATCCATTAATATATAATAAGTATATAATCATATATTTATAATAAAATATTATCAATTTTTTTCATAAATGATATCATAGTATTTTGATTTAGGTTTAATAATTTGATGAATAATTGGTTCTATATCATCAGAAAAAGTAATTTCAGAACATATATCCCAATATAATACATTAATATTAAAAATAAAATTTTTTGATACAATAGAACTTAAATAGGCATTTAATTCTTCAGTCAAATTTGAAAAATTTTTTTTCAAATCAATTAATTTTGATTTTTTTAGTAATTTAAATTTTTCAGAATATGTATCATAATTTGTTTTAATGTCTTTAACCATAAACTTATTAAAATTAATTATTGATTCAGAAATTCTCTCAATAGAATAAGATGATTGTACAAGATAAATAATTATAAAATAAAGAGAATTATATAATGGACTAATTATTTTATAGTCAGCCTTAACAATATAACCTAATTTATCAATTGTTCTTATTTTATCAAACAAAGGTTCATTAATTATTTCGGAAATAAATTCCATTATTAATTTTGATTTAATAATTTGTTTTGTGACATTTATATCTAATTTATTTTTTAAATTTGAGTCATAAATTAAATTTATTTTATTTCCACAAATCCAATACCTTATTAAACAATTATTAATTTCATTTGGATTTTTATCAAACTGTTCAATTGTGTAATTTTTAAAAATATTTTGTTCTGTAGATGTATCAATATTAAGTGAAGAATCTATATTTATATTAAATAAATATTTATTTGGATTTAATTCCAATGATTCAATAATATCTTTAATATAATTATCATTATTAAATTCATAATCATCTTTAGATAAAATTTCAATTCTATATCCATATTTTTTAATCCCAACAAATAAATAATATTCATATGTATATTTTAAACACTTGTTAATTTCCACAACAAAATAATCCCAAGTTAATTTATCAATATAATTATTAATTTCTTCTGATGTTAGATTATTATCTAATAAATATGATAGATATTTAGAACAAATTGTATATGGAGAATTATATTTTAAATTATTTATATATTCTTTTATATCGCGAATTATTTTATCAAAATATTCTTTAGATTTTTTATTGTTATATAAAACTACATCAGGATATATCTTTGATGTTATTTGAATAATGAATGAATTCAATTCATAATCAATACCCATAAAATTATAAATTAAACAATCTTTATGGACGCTCATATTAAAAGTTAACTTATAATCAGCAATTGTTTCTAAATAATAATTTAAAATTTTATAACATATATCTTCATAAATATTCATTAATATTTTATTATATTTGTTTAATAATAACTCATTTTTTCTTATAATAGAAATAGAACCAATTGGTTTATTATATTTATTAACTTCCAATAAATATACTTCTCTACATAATTTTTCAGATTTATGAATTAATTGGGGAATACAAGATTTATCACTTATATAAGACAAATTATTTTTAACCAAAAAATTTTCTATAGCAATAATATTATTAAAATCAAAAGTTATATTACACAATTCTTTGATTTTTGCATTATTTTCAATAAGATTATCAATATAATAAGAACTTAAATACCATTTTGATTCGATAAAATTTGATTTTGGAATATTCATAAAATTTATATTGCTTGAAATTTTAATTGTGATATTTTTAACAATTTCAATAAATTTTTCATATATTGAGTCATTGTATTCAGGTACTTTATTATTTCTAATAATTGATTCAGATAAGTTTCCTTTAATCATATTTTCAGTAACATAATTTGAAATTGATACTGGATCACTTGTAGAATCGTATAATAATTTTAAAGTTTTGATTTTAATAAAATTATTGTAAATATCAATAAATTTTGATTTGGGTATGTTTATTATTTGTTCTAATAAATTTAAAATAATATAATATGACTCTAATATTTTATCTATATTATTATTAACCATAATTAATCTTACATTTATAACTGCAGAATAATCAAATAGATATTCAACAGATGATGATATATTTTTAGCGATATCTTTTTCTTTTAAATAAAAAGCAAAAGAATTATAGTATTCTGTACCTATTAGATAACTTATAAAATAAAGTAATTGATATTCAATTAAATTTTTTTCATCAATTTTAAAAATCAAATAAAAATTACAAATTAAATAATCAGAACTTGAATTAAAAATGATTAAATTTTCATTTATCAATTCCAAATTGTCTTTTTGAAATCTATCAGAACCATTGTAAACTTTAATTGGGATTTCTTCAAAATACAATAAATATTCAGTTATCATTTGCTCAATATTTTTCGAATCAACTACACATACATACAAATTATCTGTAGTATAGTATTTATTATAAAAATCCATAATATTTTTTTTTTGTATTCCATCTAAACTTTTTAAATTTCCCGTACCAAAATTTTTATATTTACTATCATTTTTAATGAAATTTTTAAAAATATCATCCATAATCCATTCATCATCTAAAATATTTTTATTATGTTCTGAATCTATTATTTCCATCTCAGACTCAATATGAGATTCATTTAAAAGTGGAGCACGAAAAAACCACGATAACATTTCAATACCTTTTTTTAAAAATGAAGTTTCTAAAACTAAATAATAACAAGTTATATTATCAGATGTAAATGCATTATCCTGTCCTCCATTAATTTGAATATATGAATGATAATCATTTTGTTCAGGATATTTTTCACTACCCATAAATAATAAATGTTCAAGAAAATGTGCTGTTCCAGGATATTCATCTTGTAAATAGCCAGCACCAACTGCTATAGAACAAGATGAAACATTAATATCTGGATCAGAAATAAAAATTAGTTTTATTTTATTATCTAGTTCAAAACCCTTTATAGTTCTTTTATCATTAATTGACATTTCAATATTAAAATGTTGAATTTTACTCATAATTATAATATATATATAATAATAATTATATTTAAATATGGAAATTAAAAATATTGTTATATCAACACAAAATATAATAGACGAATCTAACAAATTAATTCAAGAAAAAAATAAAAAATATTATAATGATGTTTTAGATTTTTTAAATTTGCTGTTTGAAGATAATGCCAAAATCATATCCAAAATTAAATTCACAAAAATAACTTTAAATGATAAAGTTTTTACTTTATACAATGAAATAATTAAAACATATAAATTAGATAAACCGCAATTTGATATAGAAAATTTTAATTTAGAAGAAATTGAAGATTTAGAAGAAATAAAAAAAATATTTTGTGATATTGCTTATAGAATTTCAAATAATTTATTGGAAAAAATAAATTATAAATTAAAAAAAAAATATATTAAAGAACAAAATAAAACAAAATTTATTTTGGAATATATGAGTTGAAAATTTTTTTATAAACCAACTCATATAAAAATTTGACTATTATATTTAATAAAGCATAAAGATTATTATGGAAGAAAATATTTTAACAAATTATAATTTAAAATTTAAAAAATCTCAATTAGATCATGAAATCATATCAAATACAAAATGTTATTATAAAATATACAATAATAAAATATCTGAACCACTTCATAAATTTTGGTTTAGTGTTCCTAGTTTAAAATATTCAAATAATTATTCTGACTTTAAAACAATAAGATTTTTAATGAATAATAAAAATGATAATATATCGAATTTAATAGATTATATTAAAGACATTGGTAATTATTTGATTGAAAAATTTAGTTTAACATTTGAAAATTTATCTGTTGATTATCCTTGGAAAGAATCTGAACAATATCCATATATTTTTTCTTTTTTTACTAATAATACAACATTATTAGTAGACAATGAGGGAAATGAATTAAAATATGATACTTTAAATTCAGATTTAACTTATTCAATCATTTTTGAAATATCAAATATTCGTATTATGCCGATTAAAATGGATACGATGCAAACAAATATTATAAAAATAAACTTGGTGTTATTATTAATTAAACAAGATGAAAAAAAAGACCTTAAAAAAATTATTTTATCATCATTTGTTAAAAATAATTCAATAGATTCAAATTCAAATTTAAATTCAAATCAAGAACATATTTCAAAACTTGGTTTTAATTCAAAAAAAAATATCCATAATATATTACCAAATCAAAAATTACCTTTTTTAAATCAAATTTCAGAAGGAACATCACTATTAAATAGTGGTAAAATTAATATCCAATTAAAATCCCAATCTCAAACCCAACCTCAATCTCAATCTCAATCTCAATCCCAACCAAATGGATTAGTAATTAATACTGAACAAATATTAAAAGCAATTAATGGATTAAAAAAAGTAGAAGTTAAAAAAGAAAATTTAAATGAATCAGAAAATAATAATGAATCATCACAAATAAATATGGATTATTTAGAACAAAAAAATAATTTAAAAAAAGTTAAAACCAAAGAAAAATCATTATTAAAAACTTTAAAAAAAAAGAATAAAAAGGATAAAGAAAAAAAGAAAGAATTGGAATTAGAATTGGAATTAGAAAGAGAATTAGAAAAAGAATTATTATAAATATAAAAACAAAAAAACTATATAATTTAATTTTTTTGAATATATTTTATATAAAACCATATATATATATATATGGATAAATTAAGTGATTATACAGAAACTTTACCTAAACAATCAAGTTTCAATTTTAATTTCAAAACAATTTTTTTATTTGTGATTTTAATATGTGCGTGTTGTCTATTAAGTATAGGATTTAATTTTCAAATAAATAAATTATTTGAACCAGGAGTGAGTATGTTTGCTTGTTGTATTTTAGTATTATTTTTATTTTATGTATTTTATGAATTTTTTAAAAGTGATACTTGTGAAGATTTAAATAAATCAGGTTGGGAAAGATTAAAATCATCAGCAGGAAGAGGTTCATCTTACTTGGGACAACAAGTTAATAGGGGAACATTGGCAATGGGTAATACAATGAATAATTATAGTCAAAAAATAACAAGTCCAACTTTAAATGGTATGTCAAACTATATAAATCAACAATCCCAACCATATATAAATCAACAAGGTCAAACATATATACGTTAATAATATACATTTATAATTCGCTAATCATAGTAATTAATTTTAATAATTGAATATATTCATTAGCACCATCATTAATATTTTTTTCAATATTACTTATTTCAAATAATACATTTGCTTTTGATTTATCATTAAAATCATCATTTGTAATTACATAATGTATTATTTTATTAATAACTGAATTAAAAATAAAACCATTACTAATTATTTCTTCTGTTACTTTTATTATATTTAAAATATTACGATTAGATTTTATATTAACAATGTATTTATTCATATCTTCTTGTGATATATATTTTGATATATCATAAATATCATTTTTTGTAATTTTTTTTTCTTGATTAATATTATTTTTTATATATTTAATATTTTGTAACATTAAAATTCCTTTTCTTAAATCTCCATTAGCTATTTCAGAAATACATTCTAATGCTTCTGAATTTATATTAATATTTTCATTAGTTGATATTGATTTAAGTTTATTAATCATATTATTTTTGTCAATTGGTTTAAATCTAATTTTAACACATCTACTATTAATAGGTTCAATTATTTGATTAATATAATTACAAATAAAACAAAATCGAGTTATATTGGAATTTTCTTCCATAACTTTTCTTAATGCTGCTTGTGCTTCTTTTGTCATAGCATCTGCTTCATCTAAAATAATTATTTTATAATCAGGACATAAATATTTTGGGTCTTTGGTCCCAATTGCAATTTTTGTAAATTCAATAATTTTACCCCTAACAATATTAATTCCTCTTTCATCAGAAGCATTTAATTCAATAACTCTTTCATTAACTCTAACTGGTCCAAAAAGTTCATTACATAATGCTAATATTAAACTAGTTTTACCAGTACCAGGACTACCATACAAAAGTAAATGTGGTAGTTCACCAGTTTTTAATGTATTATTTAAAATACTTATTGATTCATTTTGTGAAACAATTTCAGATATTTTTTTTGGTCTATATTTTTCAATCCAAGGTATTTTATCTTTATTATAATTTGTATCCATTGTACAAAATATTATTAATAATAATTAAATTTATATACTTAAATTTATTTATTAATATTATCAATTTTTTTATTTTTTTAATATAATACGTTTTTTTTATATATTTATTTCCATAATATAAATTATATTATAAGTTATGGATATTAAACAAAGTGATTTTGTAGGAGATATATATATGTCATATGGACCATATGTAGGAAAAGTTTGTGAAAATACAAATACACAATTTTATAAAGATAATATAATTGAATCAATAACAAGTTCAATTAATGAAAATTCCCTTAGTCCAACACAAAAAAATGTATTTGAGCAAGTACATTCTCCAATTGATAAACCAAATATAAATATGGTACAAAATAAAGTAAAAATAAATGATAATAAAATAAATGACAATAAAATAAATGATATACAAGTTTCAAAATTAACAAAAACAAGTAAAACATTAAAAATTCCAAAAAGTTCTAAACTAGATAGTCCTGTTCAAAATACTAATCCCAATACTAAAATAAATAATCAAGTTCAAATTTCAGGACAAAATAATGAATCTGGTGAATCAAATGAAGAAGAATCTTCAAGTTTTTTTAACTATAAAATTTCGATATTTAGTTATAAAATATCTATTTGGATTCTAATATTGGTTTTAATTGTTTTGGTATGTATTGGTTATTTTATTTATAAATATTGGTATTCAAGAAATAATATAGTTACATATAAAAAAAATATAACCAATGAATCTAGTGACCCCTCTAATAATAGTGAATTATTATTAAATGACTTAACGTCAAGTGATACAGCTTCATCTGGAGATGATACGTCATCTTCAAATTCATCACAAAAATAATTTAAATGTATTTTACACCCTTGAAGATTTAAAATGCCTATTTTTTTATAAATCAACTTAAAGAAAAAATATTATATTATAATAACATTTTTTACCCTTTTAGGGTTAAAAGGAATAGTAAGAGGTCTATGATGACTTGTTTCGTGCAGTTCCTGCTTTTCTCTTATAAAAAGAGCATATAAGGTAGGAATAATAAAAGATACACATTAAAACTCATCAGTTAGGGTTGTCTCCCTAACAAACCCATAATTTACACGCTCTGCAACGGGCAAACCTTGGATATTTTTGTTGTTTAAAATCGGCATTTTAAATCTTCAAGGGTTTAATTTTCAAAATAAAATATTGAATCAACATCAATATCTTTTTTATTATCATCTACTGAATTATTAGATTCATTAGATTCATTAGAAACATTAGATTCCATATCATCTAAATCAAATTCAGTATTATTTTTTATATTTTTACCATTTGTATTTTTAAAATCTTCGTTATTTTTAAAATTATCATCAATATTTATTTCCTTATTTTTATCAGCCACATAATATTTGTCAGAATAAAAAGTTGGATTTTTATTTAATCTTTTAAAAAATTCTTCATAATTATTTGAATTATTGTTTTGGGAAAAATAATTTCTATTATTACGATTAACAGAATATTTATTTGTATCAAAACTATTAGATCTTGGTTTTTTATTATAATTATTTTTCGAAAAAATACATTTTTTATTTATTTTATTGTAACATATATCCAAAAAATTATTATTTTTATCAATATAATCTTCATCTACATTAAGTTCCAATAATCTCTTTTTTAATTCAAGAAAATTTGGTTTTGTCCAAACTGGTTTTGATAAAAAGTTTTCACATTCTGTTTTGTGATCAAAATCAGTGTAATATTTTTTAATAATATCAAATTTATCATATTGATTTGATGATATCATTTTTTTATAATCTTTATCATTTATAATATAATCTTTTAACATTTCAAGAGGTTCTAAATATGTTTGATTTAATTTAAATGTTCCATAATCTGTACCAAGTAATATCGAAAAATCAACTAAATTATCAATATCAAAACTAACATATTTATTAAAATAATCTAATAACAAAATTTCTATACTTGTCAATAATTGTTTTAATTCTATTATTGTAAATTGTTGATTAATTGATTTCCTCATTAAAATAGGAGAACCTAATACTAACATATCTGAATCATCTGAAATTATTCCATAAATGTTTGGATTATTTTTTAACATATAAGCACATAAAGAATCAGCTTCTCCATCAGCTTTAATTACTGGTAATCCCAATAATTGAAGTATTTGAATCCAATCTTTAATGTAATAATCTTTCATTACAATTGATTTTTTATATATTTTTTTATATTCTTCTTGAATACTATTTATTTTTAATAATTCTTCTTCTAAATTTATAGTATCATTTGGTGGTGTACCAAATATTAATCCACTATCTATTTTATCTAATTGTTCATCCAAATCAGTAATATTATTTTCATTCATAAAATTAATATATTCATTTAAATTATCTTTTTGTTCTTGTAGTTCTTTTAATTTATTTAAATTATCTTTTAAATTTTTTTTTCTTTCTTCAATTTTCTTTTTTTTTATTTCTGGTGTTTTTCCGTCAAAAACAAAAATTGGAATAATATCATTTTTAAGATAATATGTTAATGAATTAATCAGTCCATGAATATGAGATATATTTTTTCCATTTGATGTTATTATTTCTTTATCTCTAGATCTCATATATATTAATTGAGAATATATATGTTGCATCCCATCAATTATACATGATTTGCCTTTAATTTCATTAATTCCAACATTATTATAAATATCAGGAAAATTTTTATTTATAAATTTATACAATCCATCAACTCCCATTAATTATTCTTTTTATAATATTATATAATAAATACTTTTCTATATTGTTTTTAATAATTAATAATTTCATAATAGATATTATTGTTTTTATTTAAAATTATAATATATTATATTGTAATTTCAATTATTTTGAAAAAAAACATTAAATGTCAATAATAATAATAATCTTATGTAAAAATTGATATTTTAATTTAATATAAATAACTTATAATAATAATGGTATAATAAATCAATAAATTTACAAATGATTAATAAAAATAATCATAATATTAATAATGATATCAATAAAAATTCTGATTGTCAAGATGATTCTAATGGATCAAATTGTTTTAATTTTAAAGATTTAAAAAATGAAATAGAATATTTATCCAAATCAAATGAACAAAACATTTTATCAATAAATACTTCTTTTAATAATTTATTAATTTTTTCAGATGAATACAATAAAATAAATGAATTATCCACAATGTTAGATAATTTATTTGAATCTAATGAATTGGTTGTGATAAATTCTAATAATTATAAAAATGACGATATACAACAAATTATTTTTAATTATAAATATAATAAAGAATTAGAAAGAGGTAATATTGAATATAAAAGAACTTTAGAATCATATAATCAAAATGATAAAATCAATAAATTAATTAGACAAATACATTGGAGAATATATGAAGGAGTTGTTAATATTGATAAAGAATGTTGTTATTACATAATTGGAATAGAAGATTCAGGTTATCCATCATTTTTAACAAAAGAAGAATTATTTAATTCTTTACATTTTATGTTAAAATGTACAGAAAATACTAAAATCACATATTCATATTTATTTGTTAAAAATACCATATTAAACTATGATTACATTATTGTAAAATTTTGGCCATTAGAATCTAACTTTATCGATTATTTTTAATAATGAAATTTTATATTATTGTTTAGTAAAATTATTTATTTATTATATTTAATATAATACTTATTGTATTAAAATGTCAAATCAAAAAAAAACATTTTATATAGAAAATATTTATAGTTCAAATAATAAAATAATAATTTTATTAATATTATTATTGTTAGCAATTATTGGATTAGTTATAACATCTAATATATTATATTCTAATTTACAAGAACAATTTACAACCAAATATAAAAAATACAATTTAGCGATTATGACTATATTTAAAAATGAACAAGATTATATGGAAGAATGGATAGAACATCATATATCACAAGGATTTGAACAAATATATTTATATTGTAATGATTCTAATATTCATTTATATCCTTATTTATCCAATCCAAAATATATTCCATTTATCAAATTAATTGATTGGGTTAATAAAAAAAATATTGGTTCCCAAACTATTCAAAGACAAGCTTATACACATTGTGTTAAAAATTATTCTAATGACTGTCAATTTTTATTAATGTTAGATTTAGACGAATTCGTTATTCCAATCCAATCATATTCTAAAGTATCAGATTACATCAATGAATTAAAACCACAATGGAACCAAATTAAAGCATTTAAAATTCAACGCTATGATTTTGGGTCAAATGGTCATATTTCTAAACCTGTGGGTTCAGTAATATCCAATTATACATTACATGAAAAAATTTGTTCTAGTTATAAAACTTTGGCTAATACAGATTTTATTAACAAAGAATTAGATTTTTTTGGTGTACATGATTATAATTACTTACCTAAAAAAATAGGAAAAATTTTTAATAATTATTTTGGATATCATGAAACTGGATTTCCTAATTCTTGTAAACCCGACACCCTAAATGAAATACCTCTAGTTATAAATCATTATTATACTAAATCATATCAAGAATACCTAACTAGATGTGAATTATGGAAACAAGGAGGAATAAATCCAATAGGATTTAGAACAGATTGTGAAAATAAATTTAAATCAAGAGATACAAATGAAATTAAAGATTATAATTATTTAAAATAAAAGAGTACATACAATATTAACAAAATTAAAAAATACCAAAGCAAATTAATTGATTCAATTAATAAAAACGAATTTAAAAATAGTAAAATTTATGCTAACAAATTATCTTTTTATAGTGAAAATATTTTAGTTGGTGGTGAAATTCCTCTTTTTGAAAATAAAGTTTATAATAGAGTACAAGAACAAGCTAATAAATTAGCCTTAGAAATATTAGTTAAGCCTTTATTATCATCAAGTGATTTTTATGACAATGTAAGTTTAGAAAAATTAAAAGCAAAATCAGTTGAATTATTAAATATATTTAATAATGGAATTAAACCTGAAGATAATTTTGAAGGATGTAAAGATGCCACTAATGGAAATGGAAATAATTTACCAAAATGGGATTTTTATTTTTGGGCAGCTGAAAAAAATTGTCAAAAAACATTACCTCAAATAATATATTTAGACATTCTTCAAAATAATAATTTAACTACTCAAATAAGTCTAAAAAAAAATGATTGTCCATTTGACAATGCTCATAGAATCAATATTATAAATAAATTTGAAATATCAAAAAAAGATAAAAATCCCGATAGAGATGATAATTGGAATACTGAACAATATTCATTATATAAATTAAATAATTGTGAACATGGTTATATATTACGTCAACTCATTTGTGCAATTTATGTTAATAATGCTTTATGTAGAATTCCAGGTACAAAATTTGATACTAATAGTCTTGATTTTACAGCGGGACACTTTTAAATGACACGATTTTTATGTATAATAATACTCACCGCCTTATTAATATAAAATGTCCCAATCATCACTGTAAAAATTTGGATTCACCCATCAAGATTTAGTTATTGTTAATTAATGTTTTACATGGGGATGAATTTGTTTTTGTGTCTAACTCTTTGCGAGTATAGGCTTCTGGTCTTATACCAGTTTTTTTTATATGTTCTACTATGTATAACATATTTTGAACGGCATTTTTATCTCTATTATGAATAATTGTACATAAAGGTATTTGGTTTAGTTCTCCTTCTGGATTGGAAACTGTATGTTTCAATAAACCATTTACCAATATTTATTGTTAGTTGTTTCACTTTCTTTTTTTATTTTATTCCATTCTTCAATGTATTTATCTGGAGTATTATAATCTAATTTAAAACTTAAATTATAAGTATGTGTGTCTAATATATTCATAATTAATGATATATATTATATTTTTTATGTATATTTATTATTTTTTTATGAATTAATAATATAAAATGGGTACTCATAAATCAACAGATTATAAATTAAGTGCGGTTAAATATTATCTTAAAAATAAAGATAATGGTATTAGTCTAAAAGATACTTGTGATATTTATGAATGTTCTAAATATAGTTTAGTCAGATGGCTTAATAGATATTTGGAAGAAAATACAGTAAAAAATAAAAGTAGAAAAGAAGGCTCTTATAAAATAACAAAAACACATGTAAATCATATATTATCATTAATCAAAACTAAACCAACAATAACATTAGATGATATTTTGGGTAATTTTCATAAAAAATTTAAAGATATAACTTTATCAAAAACACATTTATCAAATATAATAAGACAAAATAACATTACATACAAACAAGTACAAATAAAACATAAACCTGATGTAAGATATAATAAACCAATTGATTATGAAGAGGAATATAAAAAATTTTATGATAAAATAAAAAAATATAAAATGGATAATATTATAGCAATTGATGAAACGAGTGTGTCTATTGGTATTCATATATCAAAAGGAAGAGAATATATTGGTAAAAGATTAGATAAAACAACAACTGATAATAAAGTATTTGTTAAATACACTTTAATAATGGCTATTACAACAAAAGGAGTATTAGATTGGATTTTATATGAAAAAGGAGGTTCGGACCATATACGATTAATTCAGTTTATAAATCAAATACTTAAAAAGAATACTGGTAAATTAATATTAATGGATAATGCGAGTTGTCATAGAAATGAATTAGTTAAAAAATTTATATTAGAAACAAAGAATGATTATGTATATATTTTTCCTTACAATCATAGTATGAATCCAATTGAACGTTATTTCAATCAATTAAAACATTATATAAAGAAAGATGAACCAATGAGTTATGATTTAATAAAAACTTCAATTAAAAATTCAATAAACAAAATATCAAAAGAATCATATATTAATTACTTTAAGTCATCATTAGAAAAAAATAAAAAAGATATAGAATTATCAAAATCAAGATATATAAAAAAACCTAAAATTTATAAAACCTAAATTTTCATAAATCGTGTCATTTAAAAGTGTCCCCGCTGTAAAAATGATCCAGTTATAAAAAATGCTATTGAATTAGCAGATAAAGCTGAAGGTCTTGATAAAGCAAAAGCATATGTTGATGCTGTAAGTACATATTTTAAAAAAATCGATTATGCTGGAATTTATGGACAATTAAAAGATAATATTGAGGTTTTAAATGAAATTAGAAAACTTAATAATCGTTTAGATAATAATAAGGATTTTGTTTATAAAAAAGACAATAAAGATTGTAAAGGATGGTTAGGTATTAAATGTGTTAATGATGATACATTATACAATACAAATTAATTTATATTTTTATATATTAAATAAATTTTTGATTTGAATTTTTTATAGTAAAATATAGGATTAATGTTTATCTAATTCAAACACAATATTTTTACAGATTAATCTAGTTTTCTTTTGAATACATTTAACTTCTTCATAAATAACCATTTGTTCTTGTAAAAATTTATCTAATCCTTCAAATATTAATTTTGATTCAGAATTTAAAACAATTGATGAAACTAAACAACTTAGTAATTGAATAGATTTTTCAACATGTTCATAATATTCTTGTGATTCATTTGGTTTGTAAGTGATATTTTTTTTTAAATCATTAACAATACTTAACATAATTTTATCTTCAATAATTTTTTCATTAAATAGAGTACTTATTAATATCATGACTCTATCTGATTTTTCTTTTGTCCATTCATTAGAATCAAAATCAATTGAACTAACATATTCTTTTTTAACTTCAGTCAAAAGAAGTTTTCTAAAATATATTTTATCGTTATCAGATGTAATAAAATATAATGATAAGAATTCTTTGCATAAAGCCGCTACTAATGGTCTAATTAAATCATTATCTCTTTTTATTTTTTGAATACATTGATAAACTAATTCATTTAATTCGTCAGTTGTTTGAAAAACAATATCTCTAATTGAACTAACAACTTTTGCTAAATTATGTTGATTTAATTTATTTAAATATCCAATAATTTTAGCTTTAGTAGTATCCTCTTTAATTATTTTATTAAATACTTGTGTTGTATTTCCTTTTGCTGTTTGTTGTTTTTCTACTTCCTCAAAAGAAAAATTTTTAAAAAATGAGTCAACATCAACATTTATATCAGTATTTAAATCTAATTTATCAAATAAATCAGTTGGATTATAAACATAATAAGTTTGTGTATTCATATTATATATAGATATATAGTATTATAATTTTAATTTTTAAATTCAATTTTTTTATTTAATTTAAAATAATTAAATACAAAAATACACTAATCTATTTATTTTTTACTTTTGGATTTTGATAATTTTTCAGATTCTTTTTTTATTGCTTCTTGTAATACCTTTTTCTTTTCAGCTACTTTTGATTTGGCTGTTGAAGCACCAGTTCCAACACCTTTAACAATTCTACTGCGATTTGGTCCATAAAATTTAGATTTAACTTCAGCAAGATCTGTTTCTCTTTTTCTAAAAATATATAATTTATTTAAAAACGAGTATCCATAACATTTTGTGTTAATATCAGTTGGTGTATAAAATTTATAAATGTCTTTGAAGAATTTAATACTCATTCCTTCTTCTTCTGTAGAAGCAATTTGTAAAAATTCTTTATTATCATTAAAAATATTTTCAAATCCATAAGATTCAACTAATTCCATAGAACATTTTTCTTTAAGAGATTTGACAATAAATTCTTGATATACTAAATATTCTGTTTGATAAACACCATCATCAAACATCCATCCCATATGAACATCTAAAGCATTTCCATAAGGATTGGAAGAATTATCATCATATTTTTTAACAATATCAAACAATACTTTTTTTTCTCCATTGTCATCGTAATATTCAGTATATCTATCTGTATCTTTTAATTTATCTTTTACTTTATTTCCATCAAAAGTTGTAAATACAAAATACCCACCTTCTCTCAAGTACATATTTAAGTTAGCGCAAAAATTATTCCATGTTTCTTCACTTGATAACAAATAATGTATAGCAAATTGACAACTTGCTCTATCAAATGTTGTTTTGTTATTATCCCAAGTAAAAAATTTATTAAAATTATTTTTCATATCTTGATTCATTTTACCTAAAGCTCTAACTTGTTCATCATATTGTAAATATATACCAGCGTTTGATTGAATAAAAAACATTGGAGGAAAACGTTCTTTTCCTTTTTTAATATTTTTATATCTTGAAATTGCTCCATCAGATGAATCAACCAAAGCTTCATAATCTGGATCTATTCCCACATAAAGTTCGACTTCTGTATAATAAAATTTATTTATATCACCACCTCTACCACATCCAAAGTCTAAAACTTTACATTGTATATCATCATTATATCTATACATCATATAAGTATAAATAAGATTTGATTTTATCCAATGATGAAATTTATTCATATCTTCTGTCATTTTTTCTTTTTTTTGAAAATAAATATTTTGTTTTTTTTCCATTTTAACAATATCATAATTAATTTTAGCTTGAAATTGTTTAAAATATTTAAGATAATCAACATCTGATGATAAATTTGCAAAATCATTCATTAAAATTGGATTTGTTATTGATCTCCAAACAGCCATAGCAGTTTTTTGAGCATTACCATATCTTCTACCAAATTTTTGTACTGATTCTGTTTTATCCCAACGTGTTTTCATTGCTACCCATTTATATTGATTTAAATTATCTGTATCCATATTATAATAATACTCTACAACTGTTTTATCCAATATTGGTTTACCATCTTGGGATCTTGGGATTCCATTATCATCAAGGTATAAATAAGCTTGAGATACACCTATATCTTCTCCAAATAATACAGGTTTTTCAACACCTTTGGAAAATAAACCACAATATAAATTAGCAATAACATAAGGTTTATTTTTTAAAATACCAGCTATAGAATTATCATAAACTATTAAAATTTTACCTGTTATTTTGTCTTTTTCAAATACAGTATACAAGTCAATTGAATTCATATCTGGTGGTTTTAATTTATATTCAGAATATTTTGATTTTTCAACTTCTATAATATATTTTTGGTCATTTGGGTGATAAATTAAACCATCTTGATTATATGGATATTTAAGATTTGGATCAGATGTGATTGATTTCCACATTAACCAAGTATATTTAAATATTTCATTATCTTGAATACCCATTGTTTCCATAAAATATTTTCTTCTTACCAAAATTGGATTAGATTTAGATTCTAAATTTTTATTGATATCCGCATAGAATTCTAACAAATTTGTTTTATGAAAATCAAGTACTTTGGTCATATTATTTAAATCAATTTTAGAGTCATATATTGACTTGTGTACATATCCAGTTTTATTGATTTGATAAACAATTTTATCTAAATATTCCAATCTTGTTGAAAATTTTGTTTCATCTCTTACGTTTGTTTCACCACTTTTTAAACAATCAAAACCCATAAACAAATATCTATTATGTTTCGGTAAAAATATAAATTCTCCATCTAAAATTGTTCCAGATAATTTAGAATCTACATTTAATCCCATATCTCTTACAATAAGATTTGTTGAAATGAAAAAACATCTTGCATCATATATTAGTAAAAAACCTCTATCACCATCTGCTTTATCTGTTACAGAATATTTATTTGGTAAATTATCTACTAAGTGTTGAACTTCTAAGGAAATAGGTTGTCTCGCATAAAGATTTGTTTTTGATTTATCAACCATTAATAATTCTCTATATTTATTTAATACTGCTTCCGATAGTGATTTTGTAATAATATGATTAGACCCTTGTATTGCTTTAATAACAAATTCACAAATGCCAAATAATTGGGAAAGAAAATTGGTTTTATCTTTAATGTCACATTCAATTTCTATTTCATAATTAGGTGGACTAGATTCTATATTGTTTATGATATTGGAAGATTTTACTGTTGTCAAATCTATTCTAAAAATATTTTTATCTTTAACTATAAAATATGATACCCTTTCTTTAAATCTATATCCAATCATATATGATTCTGGTTTCCAATATTTTTGTATTTTAATTAATTTTTTCAATTCATCTTCACTAACTTCTTCTTCAATATCTAATTTAATTCTCATGTATATATCGTCTAAAGTTATGTAGTTTGAAACATTTTTTGTTTTTTTCATTAAATTTATTTTATTATCTTTATTATCTTTTTTATTTTTTGTTTCATAGTAAAAACTTGCCAAGACCCCCACTACTAAATGATTTTTTCTTCCGTGTAACATACTCATATATTTATTAATTGTTTCAAGCCCATCTATACTTGCACGATATGTAGTTATTTTAGTAGTTTCTATATTTGAATCTTTAATACTCATTATAACATCTAATACTTGTGTTTTTTCTGTTTGGTATTTTGATTTATTTTTACTTGTTATTTTTGATAAAATACTATTTAAATCATTATATTTTTCTAATGTTAATAAATGTGATGAAGTTTCTTTATTTGAAAATAATGATACTTCAAATTCATTATTAGTTCCATATGATTTAACTAATTTATTTATATTTTCTGACTGTGTTGGAGTTAATAAATCAATAATCTTCATTATTATATAATATATATAAGGTTAATATTCTTATATTTTTTTATTAAAAATCAGTTTTTTTAAGTTATTATTATTTTGTATAAAATTATTAATTTTATATATTTATATTAAATTAATAAAGTTTTTTAAAAAAAGTTATGTAGTATAATACCCTGGTGTATCATAAAACATATCTCCTATATAATGACCGTCATAAGTGTTACTAAATTCATAAATGAAATTATAAAACATACTAAATACTTTTTTAGTTACATACGAATACATTAGTGAATAATATTTTTTATTATCACACAATAATGTTGTCCAAAACAAACTTGTGTTATCTATATTAACATAATTATTTTCAATAAAATACTTTACCATTTGTTCATCTTGATATCGTATAACTTGATAAAAAATTTCTGAATTATTTTTGGTTAAATTTAAATTTTGTTCTAAGAGTAATTTAACTAATTCTGAATTACCATATTGAATCGCATAATTTAAAGGACATTTTAATTCAACATCTTCTAATTCTAATTCTACATTTTTCCCAATTAAAATTTTAACTTGGTCTATATTATTATGAATACAAGCTAAATGTAATATTGTTCTTTTTCCTTTATTTATATCATTTAAATTAAAATTATTGCTATGATTATTTATTAACCAATTAAATAAATTATTAAAATTTCTTTTACAAGCCCAATGAACCAAATTATTTGAATAATTATCTTTCCAATTTATTTCAATCAATTTAAGTTCTAATAATCGCATTATAATTTGTTCCGAACATTTAGATATTATATAATTTAAAGATGATTTTGTTGATTCTGTTTTTTTATCCAATAAATATGTATAATTATTTTTTAATATTATATCAATTGTTTTATTTATAACCAAATCATTTTGATATAATTTTTTAAAAATAAATTCAAATATATTTTTATTTTGTTTATCCCAATTTATTAAATCTTGTTTTAAATCTAATTCATAATCAAATATAAATTCAATTATTTTATATGATTTAGTTTCAATTAAATATTTTAATGAATAAGTTTTTGTTTTAGTTGATAGATTGGTAAATTCAGATTCTAAATTAATTAAATTTACAAATAAATTCCAATTTATAAAATTTTGTTTATCAATAAAGTCCTTAATTTCATTAATATATAAAGTTTCTTTTTTTGGAATAAAATTATCAAACATATTTTTACAAATATTTAATAATTTTAATTGATTCATAATTAATACATTTTCCATTAGAATTTTTTGATCAAAATTATTAATAATATTAATCGTATCCATTGAATTAGATATATATTTACTATTAATATATGTATTTTTTTAAATAATAATTTTTTTATTATTTAATCATTTTTATAAGTAATTTCATCAATTAATTCATTATAATATAATTCCATTCCATTATATACATTTGAATAAATTAATTTAAAAGTATTAATAAACATTTTTCCAGCATAATTATAATTCCCGTATAAGAATAATCTTAAACTTGTCATTATGGATGTAATTTTTTCATCTTCAATCAGGTTATTTGTAAAAAATATTTTTAATATTTTTGTATGATTATTGAATACTGCTGAAAAAAATATTTGTTCATACAATTCCAAATATTTTTTTTCTATAAAATATTCTAACACATCTTCTGACCTAATATATAATGTATCAAACAATAAATTTCCATCATTATTTTTTTTCATCAAATCAAAATTATAAGTATCAAATAATTTAAATATTTCCACATTATCACAATGACTCAATTGATTATATATGTTATCAGTATTTAAATTTGCTTTCAATTCTAATAAATATTTAATACATTCAAAATTACCAGAATATACTAGACAATCAATTGGACTAACTTTTTCATTGCTTAATATTAATTTTTGATTAATTTCAATTTTACCCTGGTCAAAAATTTGTTTTATCATTTGGCTATTTTTACATTTGATTAAAAATGATGCTCCTACAGAAGTTGAATAAAGTTCATCAATATGACCCCATAATTTATTATCAATTGAAGAATTACTAATTAATAAATTTAAAATTTGATTATCCAATTCAAAAATGTCATCAGAATCAAATAATACATTTAAAATTGTTGTTTCAAATGATTTATCAAAAATATCCCATTGTACCAATTGCTCTGGTAATTTCAATAAAAATACAATTAATTTATGATTACAAGAATAATTTTGATTCACTAAATAATAAAATATATATAATAATGAATTAACATTTCTTGTTTCAGGATAATGTTTTTTTGAATTGTAATATTCATATTTAAATGTTGTTTTTAGATTTAATAATCTTAAAAACAATTCCCAATTTATAAAATTTTGTTTATTTAAATGTTCTTTTACAAATTCTAATGTTAAATCTTCGATTGGAATATTTTTAAAATCATTTTGAAATATATCAATAATTAATTCTGTTAATTTTTTTTGGTTTGAAATTAACAAATTTTCCATAAGAATTTTTTCATTAAAGTTATTAATGATATTAATTGTATCCATTTTGTTTATATTTATATAAATCACATTATATTTTTAAATATAAAATCAATTTTTTATATTTAGAGTGTTTTGTAGAATATAAAAATTACAATCAAAATAAAAATTTATATATAGTAAAAATTTGATAAAATAAAATAATATAATTAAAGTTAAATTATATACATAATATATATTAGTATAAAGATGAAAGATTTTGAATCACTAGAAAAAGAATTTATTACATATAATCCTCTTGTATTTGATTTAGATTTGATAGGAAAAACAGATGTGATAGGTTCAACATTTGATGTTCAATTTTCAAATTCTATTTGCTTTCCTGAAGTTAAATTAGGTTTTCATCATTTCATTCATAAAACAAAAGATAAAATGGAAGCAGTTGAAGAATTTACAAATAGAAAAAAAATATATTTAGTAACATCTTTGTTTGAAAAAAATATAGATTGGAAAGAAAAAACAGATTCAGGAGTTAATTTTACTTCAATTGATAATGGTATAAAATCTTTAATTAAAACAATTAAGCCAGATTTTCCACCACTTTTAAATAGAGCATTTTTAAAGATGTGGGAAATATTGGTAGAATTTGATTTAATTCCAGAAACAGAAAATTTTGTTTCATCACATTTGGCAGAAGGTCCTGGTTCTTTTATCCAGGCAACAATATTATTTAGAGAAATGATGGTAAAATTGGGAAAAATAAAATCTTGTTCAAAAGATAACTATTATGGAGTTACTCTTCATTCAGATCACGAACATCTATTAATGCATCAAGATTTTATTAAATATTTTGCAAAAGAACCCCATAATAGATTACATATTATGGAAACAAAATCATTAGATGAAATAAAAGATTTATATGGGGGTGGTAAAAAATTAGCATCGGCTCCAATTACTAATGGAGATTTAACTAAATTAAATACAATTTATCAATTTGCAGGAGGAAAAGTTTCTGATAAAAAAGAACAATCAGCAGAATCTTTTGCTAAACCTTCCGATTTGATTACATCAGATGGTGGTTTTGATTGGAAACGTGAAAATTTACAAGAACAAGAAGCATATAAATTAATTTTTGGTGAAATTTTAACTGCTTTAAAGTTACAAAAAGATGGAGGAAATTTTGTTATTAAAATATTTGAAACATATACAAAAGTTACAATTAAATTAATTCAAATGTTAAGACAAGTATATTCAAAAGTATATTTGTCAAAACCATATACATCAAGAATTTCAAATTCAGAAAAATATATTGTATGTAAGGGATTTTCCAAATCTAAAGTTAGTACTAAAATAATTTCAAAATTAGAAGAAATGATTGAAGTGATGAATCGTAATTCACAATATCAAATTCTCAATATATTTACTGATATAGAATTATCTGAAAATGTATATAATTCATTTAAACAAATTAATTCGGATCTTTTAGTAAAACAATACGTGGGAATAAATAATATAATTAAATTTATAAATTTAGATAATTATAATGGTATTGAATTTAATGAATACTTAGATAAACAAATTGTAGCTTCACATTTTTGGAATAATTTATTTTTAGAACCAAAATTATTTGGTAAAATTACTAAATATTTCAAAACATTTAATTTTGTTGAATACAAAAAAAATAATTTATTAACTATATCAAATAATAATTTAGAAAAATCTTCACAAAAATCAACTGTTGAATCTGAATCAGAGTATGAACCAGAACAAAAATCAACTGTTGAATCTGAATCAGAGTATGAACCAGAACAAAAATCAACTGTTGAATATGAATTAGAATCCGAAACTAAAAACACTAAAATCAAATCTTCATTATCAAAAACCAAATCAACCAAATCAACCAAATCAACCAAATCAACCAAATCAACAAAACCAATTGAATTATCCAAACCAAAAATAAAAAAAAATAAATCACAAAAAGGCGGAAATATAAATACTGATTCTGATATTGATTTGTTAATTTATAATGACGAGAGTATATGTTCATCAGACGAACAAATAGGTAAATTAGATTCTGATGATGATTTTAAAATTGATTTGAATAAATTATAAAAAATTGAAAAAAATAATTTTTATTGATATTATATAATCACTATAATTATATAATAAAATTTCTAAAATACTATGGAAAAATTATCAATAATAAATCCGAATTCCATTGTAGAACCATTTATTTATGTTGATGAAAATTATGTATTTGAAAATAAATTTAATTTTAATGAATCTAAAATTAAATGGAAATTTTATGGAATGCCATATGAACACATACCAATGCAAGATGGTTCAATTCAAACTAAATATGGATTTGAATATGCTCTTGGTTATATTGAAGATATATGTAATTTACATTTAAAATATGACCTTATATATGGTCAATTAATCGAAAGATTAGATATTGATGATGCTTACGATGATTATGATGATTATGATGATCATAATAATCATGATGAACATAAAGATAATAATAATGAAAATGATAATGTTCATTCATTGGATTCTAACAATAAAGAAAAAAAAAATAAAATATTTTTTATTCTGTAATATCAATTACATTTGATTTTTGTTTTTCTTCTCTTTCTTTAACTAATTTTTCAGAATTTAAAATTGGGTCAACATACTTTGCATTTAAAGCAGTTGTTATCATATTATTTGCTTTTTCCCAAGACATTGAACCTTGTTGGACTTTACCAAAAGTTTGAATCATTCCTAAAAGTGGACTAATATCATCTTCATAAACTAATGCTCTACATATTCTGGGATAAACATTATAAAAATTTGGCATTTCTGTTTTAATCATACGTAACATTTCTTCTTTGTTATCTTGATAAGTAGATTTATTTAATCTCATAAATTTAAGTATATTAATAATTTCATCACAAATGTATGACATTTTTTGTTCATTTAATTTTTCTTGTCCAGGTATTTGTGGTGATTGTGGTTGAGGAGGATATTGAAAGTTCATTTTAATATTTAAATAAATAATTATATTTTTAAGTAAAATTTTATTATATAAAATTGATTAAATAATAAAAGTTATAATAAAATCAGATTTCATTTTAGATATATTAGAAACAACGAATTGAGAAGATATTTTTGATGTTGATGACATAAGAGTTTTGAGTTTTGGAAAAAATTTTATTTTATCCAATGGATTACCTATACAATTTAAAACTTTTAATTTTGGCATATTTGAAATTGAATTAACATTATTTTCACCAATATATAATTCTTCTAAATTATTCATATTATCAATTTTATTTATTTGATTATTAATACATTCAAGATATCTAAGTTCCAAATAACTTGGAATCCAATTTAATTTATTATGACTAATGACCATAACATTAATATTAGGTACATCTATTAAATCAATATTATTATTAGATGCATTTAAATGTGTTAATTTTTTAGATTTAATAGATTTAATTTGATTATTATGACAAGTTAGTTCTAATAAATTATCATCATAAATATGTTGATTAATTTTATTAAATGATACACTTAAATATAGTATATTTGGATAATTTTTTAAATCAGGTAAATATGTTAATTTATTATGAGCCAAATCTAAAAATTCAATTAATTTTAAAATATTTTTTATTTTTTCCAAATCAAATAATCTTATTAATTGATTATCATCAATATCAAGACCAGATAAATCTAAATATTTGTAATTTTCCATTTTAGAATCTTCAATTCTTAATTCAATTTTAGGTTTATTTTTAAAATTATTGTATATATGTTTAACAGAATCTGAATCAAATTCACTATCTTCCAAATTAATTTCATCATTAAATTTCAAATCATTTTTATATATAAAACAGGTATTTTTTTTACTCGAGTTATAATTCATAATTATAATTAATTTATACTTATAAATTAGTTAAATAAAAATATTATTAAATTAATTTAATTAGTTTGAAGATTTTTTGCAAATTCTCTAATTTCTTCAATTAATTCAGATTTTGTTTTATTTTTTGGTTTTCCAGTTTTTGTAGAACCTTCAACAATATTTATTCCTAATTTTAAAGCATTTGATTGTATAGTATCTAATGTCATTGATACTTTAATTGAATCACAAATTTTTTCTAGTTCTTTAACATTTAATTTTTCTGTTTTATTAAAAATTGATGATTGTTCTTGAGTAAATTCTTTTATAACATCGTTTGTAATATTTTTGTTTATGGTATTATTTTCTTGTTTAGTTGTAACAAAGACATTTTTATTGTTCTTTTTTTTCTTCTTATCAATTAAATTATTTTCTTTAATATTTAATGTATTATTATCAACAACTTCTGAAATATACATAGCATAATTTTCTTCAGCTTGTAATTCTTCATAAGTTCCTTTATTTTGTTCTAATTCTTGTTTATTTTTTACATTTTTATTATTATTTTTAATGACTTTATTTTGTTTATTTTCATCATCGCTATCACTATTATCATTATTATTATCATTATCATTATCATTATCAAATATATTATTATTGTTAAGTAGTTTAGAATATTTTTTTTTGGTATCATTTAGATTATGATTATCTAATTCATTAACAGTATTTTTCTTTTTTTTTTTGTTAACAACTGTAATAAATTCTTGATTATCAGTATTCTTGTTTTTACCAATATCATTTATTATATTATTATTGTTAACAAGATATTTTACAAATTCTGAATTTAACTTATAGTATTTTTGATTCCAATTTATAACACAATAATATTCCTTTTCATTTTTAACCATAATAACTACCTTATTAATTTTTTCATTATGATTAAATAATTTAATTTTATCCTGTTTATTTAATAAAATTAATGTAATATTTGTTAGCTTACAAACGCTATCATAAACTGTATCATCAATATTGTTTAATATATTAATTTTTTTTCTAAATGTTTTATCAGCTGTTTCCAAAATTGTTTTTTTAATTAGATTTGATTCATGTAAATAATTATCATTTAAAATTGTTAATAATCCATTTAAAAAATTTAACCATTCAATATTTCCACTTAAATTAAAACACAAAGGATTTATTAAAATCATTTGTTCATATTCAATATCAGGAAACAACATTTTTAATTCAACGAAATTATGTTTCAAAAACATACCTTTTTCATTTAATGAAAAATTTTGTTTAATATTATTGATATAATCATCCAAATCAAAATTTTTATTTGTATGTTCATAATTTTTATAGGTGGTTAGTGCAAAGTCACAAAGTTTATCCAAATAAATTTTATTCATAATTATTTATATATAGTTAATTACTTTTAATTAATATTATTTTATATTATATCTAATTAATAATTCAATTTTTTTGTATATTTACTTTTTTATATCTTAAATGGTCTTAATGTGTAAAATATGATAAAATAAAATATTAATTATATATAATAATATAATGGAATTTAATACAATAATAAATCAAACTAACTACAATCAAGATTTAGATTCGAATGAAAAAAATATTGTTTTAAAGAAAAAATATGATTACACGAAAAAAATGGAATTGGTTAAAAAAATTCAAAAAATAAAAAAATCAGAATATCTTATTAATATTTTTAAAATTATAAAATTACACAGTAAAAAATATAACATTAATAGTAATGGAATTTTTGTTATGTTTCATGATTTATCTGATGAAGTTTATGAAAATATAGAAAATTATGTTAATTCAATTTATAAATTACATAAAAAATCACTTAGCGTTATTAATATTAATGATTCTGAATATTCAGAAAATCAAATTATTCAATCAATATTATCAGACACTATTGAATTAGATAATGAAAAAAATTTATCTAATAAAGAAAAAGTAATATTACGAAGAAAAAAATATGAAAAATACTTGGATCAAAATCAAGAAAATTAACAATTTTTTATGTATAAAAAATTGAAAAATCAATAAAATAATATATTAATATAATTATTAAAGTATATTAATAAATAATGGTTTATTATTATAAAAAAAAATTACCATCTATTGATGATGTTGTTATAGCTAAAGTTATGAGCATTAGTGAATATGGAATTGAAGTTAAATTAATTGAATACAATGACATAACAGGATTTATAAATTGTGGTGAAGTATCAAGAAAAAAAAAAGTTAATTTTAATAAATTATTAACTATTGGAAAAGATATTTTAGTACATGTTATTCAAGTAGATGAATCAAAAAATATGATTGATTTATCAAAAAGAACTATTAGTGATGAAGATGTAAAACAATTTACAGATATTCATAAAATTCATATTCAATTATATAATTTATTCAAACAACTATATATGAAAATAAACAACATAAATGAATTAAATAAAATTAATCAAGAAGATATGCATGAATTTATGTGTAATACTTTATTTGAAATCCAAACTGAATTTGAAAATGAATACATAATAGAAAAAATAATTAATAAAGAAACAAACAATGAAATAATTGAATCAATTGATTTTGATTCAATTCCCAATATTACTTTTGATATATTTAAAAAAAATTTGGATGATTATATCGATAAAAAAATAAATAGAACTAAACCAGAATTAACCGAAACAATTAAATTAATGACTTATAATGCTACTGGATTAGCTGATATTAAATATACTTTAGATTTTAAGTCTTTTAATGAATTTAGTGAATTAGAAAAAGATTATGATATTAAAATAAACTATATATCAGGTTCAGTTTATTCTATCATAATAAATCAAAAAGATTTTGATTTAGTTGGACAATCACCTATAGATAATGCTATATTAATTCTTAAAAAAGAAATAAAAAGAAGAGCTGTTGAAAAACAATTACAAAATCAAATTGTAGTTTAATTATTTTTCCAATATAATTTTCCATTTGAATCTGCTAAACCATATTTGTTTTGATATTCTTTTATCAAATAAATATATATTATCAAGATTTTTAATATATTTTTTTAAATTAAAGTCTAATATTTCAAAAGGATTTTGACCAATTTCATCAGTTCTAATATTATAAACACTATCTGAATTTGGAAATACATCAGTTGGTGTAAATATCTTATCTCTTAAAGTAATTAATTGACCATTGTTGGATGGAATATATTCAGTCAATGGTAAATTATATTTTTGTGCTAAATAAGCGACTCGTAAATGAATACTTTTAAAAAAACGTATTGGACCATATTCTAATGTAATATTACTATCAGGAATATGATAATTTATCATATTACCTCCATAATTATCAATTTTATCAACCATCAATATACTTTGATTGGGAGTTAAAATGATTGTCTACTAGCTAAATAAGTTCCACATATTCCAGCACCAATAATTAAATTATCAACAAAATTCATTATATATCAATATTAAAATATAAATTATAAAAAAAAAATAATTTGAGTGAATTTATTATTATTCTTGGATATCCAATAAATTTCCATATAATTCTATATGATTTGATTTAGTTATAACAATTGAATCTCCAGGTTCTCCTGCCATAACAACTGATGAAGTAAAATTTATTTGAGAATTATGAATATCTATCCAATTAATTTTAATAATTCTTTTAATTGAACCCAACATACAAACAAGACTATCACCTTTTTTAATATCAATATTAGATTCAGAATTATATTTGGCATAAGTAATTGTACAAGTCTTAAATATTTTGTTTGTTTTATCATCTATCCCAATAATAAAATTTCCAACTAATCTATCTTCTTTAGATAGAGTAGGGTCAATTGATAACCCAATTCCAATTAATCCACCAGGATATGCTACATCTAATGATGTATTATCTGTTTTAAGAGATTCAATATATGCTTCAATTGGATGATTTTGTCCATTAGCCAAAACAACTCCTGGAACAATTTTAATTTTATCGCCAATTTTTAAACTTCCAGTTTTAATTGTTCCACCAACAACTGCTCCTACTATTTTATCAACTGGAGTAGAAGGTTTATTTACATCAAAACTTCTTATTATTGAAACTTTTAGGGGTTTTGAAATTTTTTCAATCAATTTAGTTCCTACAGGATTTGGAATAGATTCAATCAAAAACTGACTCAAATAATTTAAACCAAAACCAAATTGAGCACATATTGGAAGAATATATTTTACATTGTATTTTTCTTTTAATTTTTCCCATCTTTCTAAAGCTATGTCTTTACTTACCAAATCTATTTTATTATGTAAAACAATTGTTGAATTTTCCAAACCTAAAATTTTAATTGCTTTATAGTGTTCATTTGTTTCTGGGTCTTGTTCACAATCTGCAGCCACAACTAAAAGACAAAAATCCATATTGGATGCACCTGATAAAGCAGTTGCTTGTAAATCATTATGTCCAGGTGAATCAACAAAACTTACATTTAATTTTAATTGATTTGGTTTACCACATTGTATACATTCTATTTGATTTACTTGATAACACCAAGGTTCAGGACAAGTATCACATTTATAAAATTTGGAATTAGTGTAGCCTAATTTAATAGTCATATTTTTTTCAGCTTCTTTAGTAAATTTCATTGGATTAATCCCGGTTAATGCTCTAATTAAAGAACTTTTACCATTAGCTACTCTACCTTGTGTCCCAATAATAACAAAAGGTTGAGATTCTTGATTTATTGTTTCCATTTTGGTATCTAAATTTAATAGTATATTTTATTAATTATTTAAATCAATTTTTTTACATATCAATTTTATATAAAAATCACACAAACCCTCATTTTATTTTAATATTTTTATCTAAAACCAAAATTAAAAATTGAATTGGAATTTTTACTATTACTATTAACAGGATAAGCTTGTGTAATAATAGGTTGTGTACTTGTATAAGGAGGTGCCGATGGATAAACATTTGATGCAGATACAAAGTTATTAATTTCATCAGCTTGATCATATGCAGGATCAATAGCACCAATCATTAATTTTATAACCCAAACCGATTCAGTAAATCATTGTCCACATTGTTTTTTTTCAATTTGAAATTCAGAAGTACAATCAATTATATTTCCAACTTGGGGATGAATATCTAATTGACTAAGATATTCGGTAGCTCCCGAATCAGTTCCTATTTGTGCAAAAGAAAAAGCAATTGCATTAGAACCATATATCGAATGTGAACAAATATTTTTAATTTCACAAATAGAATTAATGACATCAGATTGTGAATCAGGAACACCATCTGTAACAGTAATAATTAATACGGGTCTAGACAACTCGTGAGAATTCATAACAGGTTGAATTATTTGATTAAAAATTTTAGATTTAAGATTTTTTCCCATTGGTGTTGAACCACCTGGTTTAACTTTATTAAATAATTTAGAAACATCTGCATTATTTACAATTCCATTACCTTCTACATTTGAATTAAAAAATTTCACAACAATACCATCAGGATCCATAAGTGTAGACCAAAATCCAATAGTTTCAATAACAGTTTTCATAATATCAAATCTCTTCATATTATCTTCTGATGGTTCTGTTGTTGACATAGAACCAGAATCATCTGCAAAAACAACAATATCATATAATCCCAATACAGCTAAATCTGTAGTCATATCAAGAGTTGGTAAACCCCATTGTGATTGTAATACTATATAATCATGTTTACAAGCTTTATTAACAAGTATTTGTAATTGCTCTTGAGTATAAAATGGATATAAACCTTTCAAACAAACAATTCTCCACATTTTTTCTACAACTAAACTAGAAACTTCCTCACAAGGATATTCTATTCCAGTTGGAATAACCGGTTTTATCAATCCATTTGAATTTGTTGGTAAATTTTGATTAATATTGGGATTTTGTGAAATTTGTGAATAATCTTTATAGGCATCAGCTTCTAAAGATTTTAAATATGTTTTATCATTATCACTTAATGGTTGTGCAATTGGTAAATTTGCAATATTATTTGAATTATACCCACCTGATGCCAATGGTTGTTGTGCATATTGACATTGACTTCCTGCATTAGTATTATATTGTCCTAATTTTTTAGCTAATCCCATTTTTTATAAATAACTATTTATTCATTATTAAAAAAAATCAATTTTTTACATATATTAATTTTTACACATACAAATTTAAAATTTAAATTTTAAATAAAAAAAAATGAGATGTGTCATTAGATATTTTTTTTACTAAATTTTTATTTTTATCTAAATCTGAATAAATATTTTTCAGTTGTTTTCTAAAAATTATCCACTTTGATTCATTAAATTCTTTAGAATCAGCACAAAATACTTTAGCTCCCCAACCATATGGTTTTGCTTTTGGATTTTTAATTAAAATATATTTTTTGTTATTTAATATTTTGATAACATTTGAAAAAAATTCTTCTAAATTTAAAAAATGTATCACATTTTCTAAAATAATCAAATCAAATTTTAGTTCAGTTTCAAAAATAAATGAATTTAAATTAATATTAAATGATTTTATTTCACAATTATATTTTTTACATTGTTTTAGAAATATTTTATATAATTCAATATCAGGTTCAATACCATAATAATTATCAAATAATTTTGACAGTTTAATAGATTTATTTCCAGTTCCTAATCCTACTTCCAATACATTTGATTTGAATATATTAGAAGATTCATTTTGGTTTATAAATTCAAATATTTCTATTAAAGTTGGATTAACCGGTTTTAATTTTTTTTTGAATTTTTTTAAATAATTAAATGACATTTTCTTTATATAATAATTCATATATATTTGTTATTTTCAATTTTTTATTAAAATTATAAAAAAAATTTAATGTATTTAATTAAATAGATTATATTTTAATAACAACTTTACAAGTATTACATTTTGGATTTAAACATTTTAAATAATCTAAACGATTAGATGAATTTCTAACAATTTCAGTATCCATTGATTTACAAGTTGTACATTGTACATAATTTTTTATGTATTTTTTATATGCTCCAGCTATCATTGCAAAATTATATCTCCCTCTTAAAATTAAATTAGATTTATCATTAATTGATGTTTCAACTGCCATTTCTTTTTCAATAAATTTTTTAATTTGTTCAACATTTCTATTAATTTGAGAACAATTTTTTCCATAATTATACCAAAAAGTTTTTCTATTTTCATATTTAATATCTGGTTTTGTTATATTTGCATTTTTATTTCCAAATAATTGATTATTTTCTGTTAAAATTTCATAAATTCCATCTAATAATAATGTATAAACTAAATTTGAATTAGTTTGAGTATTTATTTTAATATCATCAATAATATCTAATCCTATATTATCATTTTGATTTTGTGTATCATAATCACTTTCAATATTTGGATTGATAATTTTAAAACTATCAATACTATTTAGTTTGATAATATTAGATTGTGGATTGTATTCGGTATTATCTATCATATTAGGATATAAAGTATTAAATTATTATATTATTTTATAATTTCAAATTTTTTATTATTACATATTTTTGATTATTAAATATTCTCTATTAATATTATATAAATTATTTAATGATAAATTTAGACTCAATTGAAATTCATGATAATTCTTCTTATGATGATAATAATGAAGATAGTGAACAAAATATAAATAAAAAAACACCCAAAAAACAAAAAAAAACAAATAAAAAAAAAGTATTGGATTCAGAGTCAGACTATTCAATTAATTCAGATTCTGACAAAATTAATATAGATGATATAAACATTGGATATCCAAAGACATCGGATCCAAATATTCAATCAAAAATTTATGCCAAAAGAGAATTTTACTATTATAAATTACCAGAACGTCCTGATTTATCAAATTATAACGAAATTGCTGAATATAGAAAAAAGCAATGTGTTTTATCGGGTGAACTATTAGAACATCAAGCAATGTTATCGAATTTTATAAATCCTGATACCCCATATAAAGGATTATTGGTATTTCATGGAACAGGAACAGGTAAAACTTGTGTTGGTATTGCAGTTGCGGAAAAATTTAAACAACAAGTTCAAAGATATGGAACACAAATATATATTTTAGTACCTGGACCTCTTTTAAAAGAAAATTGGAGAAGTTCATTTATTCAATGTACAGGTGATACATATTTAAGAACCCAAGAAAATTTATTATTTCTTAATGACGAAGAAAAAGAAAAATTAAAAAAACAAGCAGTATTAAATGCTCAACAATATTATAAAATTTTAAGTTATAAAAGTTTTTATAGAAAAGTATTAGGAGAAAAAATTATAGAAAAAAAAATGGTTGAAGGTAAAATTAAATCTGTTTATAAAAAAACAGATGAAGGAGAATTTGAAAGAGATATTGGAATGGATATATTACATAACTTAAATAACACATTAATAATTGTAGATGAAGCACATAACTTAACAGGAAATGCATATGGTGAAGCATTAATGAAAATTATACGTAATTCAACAAATCTTAAAGTTTTATTAATGACTGCTACCCCAATGAAAAATTTAGGTGATGATATTGTAGAATTATTAAATTTTTTAAGACCTCCCAATTCACAAATTGAAAGAGACCTTATATTTACAAGTGCTAAAAATCATACAATGGAATTAAAGCCAGGTGGGTTAGAATATCTTAAAAAAATGTCATCAGGATATATTAGTCACTTAAGGGGTGCAGACCCAATGACTTTTGCTGAAAAAGTTGATATGGGTATAAAACCTAAAGGATTGATGTTTACTAAAATATCACAATGTTATATGGGAAAATTTCAATTAGAAGCATATGAAGAAGCTAAAAAATTAGCAATTGAGGAAGCTGATGCATTAGATAGAAAATCAGAAGCTGTAGCAAATTTTGTTTTTCCTGGATTAGATTCAAGTAAAACAAAATTAATTGGATTGTATGGAAGAGATGGTTTATCCCAATTAAAAAATCAACTAAAAAATCATTATGATAAAATTAATTCCCTTATAGCAAAAGATATTTTAGGGTTAAAAAAATATGATGAAGAACTAATTAATATTAATGATAATACAAAAAATATTACAGGAGCAATATTGAAAAAAGATAATTTAAAATATTTTTCAACAAAGTTTTACCAAGCATATGTGGATATGGAAACAAATTTATTTGTTGGTGGACCAAATTCAAATACAGAATCAAGAACTGGATTTATTTATTCAAATCTTGTAAAAACAGGTATTGAAATATTTCAAGAAATTCTAAATATAAATGGATTTTTACAATTTGATGAAAATAAAAATAATTATCAAATAAAAGATACAACAAAATGTTATTATTGTGGAAAAATACATGCAGAACATAATAATAATAAAGATTCCACACATAAATTTGAACCAGCTACATATATTGTTGTTACAGGTCAAAGTACTGAAGAAGGAGCTGAAAATATTCCAGAGGAAAGTAAAAGAATTGTTTCAACTGTATTTTCAAACTTGGCAAATAAAAGTGGTAAAAATATTAAATTACTCTTAGGTTCAAAAGTTATAAATGAAGGTATAACTTTACATAATGTTTCAACTGTTCAAATACTTGATGTATACTTTAATTTTGGTAGATTAGATCAAGTTATTGGCAGAGCTATTAGATGGTGTTCACATTATAATTTAATGTCAGAAACTAATCCATATCCAAAAGTTAAAGTATATAAATATGCTGTTTCATTAGATAATTCAAAAACAAATGAATTAAGTACTGAAGAAGATTTATATTATAAAGCCGAACAAAAATATGTTCTTGTTAAAAAAATAGAAAGGGGATTAAAAGAAGTTGCAATTGATTGTGCTTTAAATCAACAAGGAAATATGTTTAAAGAGGAAATTGAACATTATAATAAATGTGTTAAACCTAATGATAAATTATTAGATATTATTATAAAAGAAAAACCAACTAAATCAAATAAAAATGATGAAGAACCGAATATTTGTCCATCAAAATGTGATTTTACAGAATGTGGTTATAAATGTCAAGATAATATTTTAAATTCCAAATACTACGATCCACATAGAAATATTTATAAAAAATTATCTAAATCAGAATTAAATTTATCAACTTTTACATCAAATTTAGCAAGAACAGAAATAGATTATGCCAAAAGAAAAATCAAAGAACTATTTATAGTTGGATATGTATATAATTTAAAAGCAATAACTGATTATGTTGCTGATTCATATGTAAAAGCCAAAAAAGATTTATTTGATGATTTTTTTGTTCAAAAAGGATTAGATGAATTAATACCAATTACTGAAAATGATTTTAATAATTTTAAGGATATTGTTTATGATAAAACACGAAGGGCCGGATATTTAATATATTTGGATGGATATTATATATTTCAACCATTTGATGAAAATGAAAATGTACCTATGTATTATAGAACATCATATCAATATGACTATAATTCAAAATTATCTTTATATAATTATTTAATTAATGAGAAATATGATGTTGATACTAAAATTGTTTCTGAATTAGAAATAGGAACTGATAATGATGATTATTATGATTTTATTGATGTAATGGATTATTACGATAATAGAAAAGAATTTGATATTGTTGGTATTATTGATAAAGAAACAAATAAAAAGAAATCAAAAAGACCAGAAGACATAAAAGATATTTTTAAAATTAGAGAAAAAAGAGAAAAAATATTAGAAAAAAAAAGAGGTACTGGTATTCCTTCTTTAAAAGGTGCTGTATGTGCAACATCAAAAGAAAAAGAATATTTAGAGTCTTTAGCAAAAAATATTGGTATTAAAAAAATTAATAAGGATTTAACACGTGATAATATTTGTGAATTAATTAAAGATAAATTAATTGAACTTGAAAAATATTCAAAAGGTAAAAATAAAATGACTTATATAATGGTTCCTTCAAATCACCCAACACTTAAATTTCCTTTGAATCTTGAAGATCGTATAGAATACATAAAAAATAATACAAATAAAATTTTAGCCAAAAGTATTAATTTTAAAGAAAAAATAAATTCAAGTGATAAATCAATTGATTTAAGTTTTAAACTTACTTCTAAACCAAATGGAGATGATATTGAAAAATTATCTAAATTAGGATTAGAAACAAAAGATAAATTAAAATGGAATATATTAATTGATTAATTTTATGTAATATTTTATATTATTTATTTATATAAATAATATTTAATGACTTTATACCACATAAATCCTCAATACGTAATTAATATTGATAATATATTAAATATTATGTTACAATTAACAAATAATATTTCATCACATATATCATCAATTTATAATATTGTATTGGAAAATCAATACATTTTAATTGTTGATATTATCAATCAAATTTTAAATGATTATTTAAAAATGTACAATTTTTATAGTTTTGGTATAAGATATTTACGCGTACAAATTTATAATCAAAATATTAGTTTGGTTGCTTATATAAATATTACAATTTATCCATTTAAATATAGTGATGATATTTCTATATGGACACATTTTATTACTGGAAAATATTTTAATAATCCAAAAGTTGTATATAAACATCTTGATACTCAACAAAAAAATGATTTAAGATATTCAATTATTTCAAATAAATTATATTTGGTTTATGATATATCATTTACACATGATAATTTATTAACAAATGGAATTTTAATTAAATCTAAATGTGAAAATAATTGTACTTGTAATACACAAAATAATAATTATAGTTATATTACAACCATTTATTGGAGTTAATTTATTTAATAAAAAATTGATATTAAATAAATATATATTAAATTAATATATAATAATATATATTAAATATGGGTCCAAAAAAATCATCTAAAAAAAACACTAAAAATACTAAAGAAGATACTAATAATAATGAAAATGATAATAAAAATGATAATGATAATAATAAAGACAATTTTGTAGACAATAATGTAAATACAAATCAAAATTTACTAACTAATATTCTTCATAATCCATACAAAAAAACAATTTTATCAACACCAATTATGATTTCTCCTGATCAAATGGACAATAAAATGTATATTCATTTAAAATCTAATCTTATAAACAAATTAGAAAAAAAATGTTATGAAAATTATGGGTATATTGATAAAATATATAATATAGAAGAAATTTCAGATGGAATAATTGAACCAGAAGATTCATCTTGTTCAGCTAAATTAGATGTAAAATTTTCCTGTAATTTATTTTTACCAATTGTTGGTAAAGAAATAATATGTAAAATTGACAGAATGAATAAAGCATTAATTATGGGGATAAATGGACCAATAAAAGTTATTATTTCTGCTGATAAAATTAATAAAGATAAATTTTTTCCTGATGTAAATAGAAATATACGTGTTAAAGGTACATCAGAAGTTGTTATACCCGGTATGTATTTACGGATTTTAGTATTATCTAAATCTTTTAGTAATTATGATAGAAATATTTTAGTTATAGGATATATGCAAGATATTGCTACCCAAAAAGAAATTGATAATTATATTGAAACGTCTGATAATTCTAAAATTGAAATGTTTAATTTATTGGAAAATTAAATATACAATATTATTTTTATATAAGCTAAATTAATTTATTTAAAATTAAATATCTATATTAATATTAGTAGTGATGAACTATAACATTAATATAGATGAAGCAGTTGATGAAAAAATTATCATCCAAAAAAAAAATTATTATTGTTCAAATTGTAATAGAAAAGGACATACATTTAAAAATTGTAATGAACCTATAATATCAAATGGTATTATTGCAATTTATATTAAAAATTTTGATTCTGAATTAATTCCATATTTGGAAAATTACATTATTAAAAATTTAAAAATTTTTAGTAATTCATATAATAAAAAAACTTCTAGTCCAAATTATAAAAAAAGTTTATCTTCAAATTCTGATTCTAATTCAAGTTTAAATAAATGGTTTGAAGAATGTGAGAAAAAAACCCCATTTTCTTTTTCAAAAGAAGACTTTGGCAATTATGGTACTAAAGATAATATTAATGACAATATTCAATTTTTAATGGTTCAGCGAAAACATTCATTAGGATATCTTGAATTTATGAGAGGAAGATATACCTTAGAAAATTTAGATAATTTAACATATTTAATTGAACAAATGACACCAAATGAAATTTCTGATATTAAAAATATGGATTTTGATTTTTTATGGAACAAATTATGGGATATTAATAACATTAAAAATAAAAATCACCATAAAGAGTATGTCCAATCTAAACAAAAATTTTATCAAATTAAAATGAATTATCCTGAACTTATTGGTAATATTAAACCTCTTTATGATTTTAACGAATGGGGTTTTCCAAAAGGAAGAAGAGATTCATATGAATCAGATTTAGTTTGTGCTATCAGAGAATTTGAAGAAGAAACTAATTTAGCAGAATCAAATTATGTTGTTCTTGATAAGTGTAAATCAATTAGAGAAAATTTAACTGGAACTAATGGAATACAATATGCACATAATTATTTTTTATCAATAATTAATAATAATGCCAATTCTTATGATGAAACAAATAGGGAAATAGGACAAACATCTGTTTTAAACATATCAGAATGTTTGGAAAAAATAAGACCTTATCATAAAAATAAAATTAGAATTATAAAACACATTTATATGGTAATAAATGATTTTCTTGAAGAATATTCTAAGATTGATTTAAGTTAAAAAAATTGAATATTTATTTGAATAATATATATATAAAATATGTTATCACAATTGTATAGAAAAATAAATGTCGTTAATTTAAGAAAATTAACAACAAATATTAATTCCAACACAATAAATGAATGTATTAGTAATCAAAATAATAAGAAAACAATTTTTAATTCCAACACAATAAATAAATGTATTTGTAATCAAAATAATAAGAAAACAATTTTAAATTATTCAATAGGATTCTTTTTAATCGGAGGATGTGTTGAAGCCTATACATTTTCCAAAACAAATAATCTTAGAGAAAGTACTGGATTAGGATGGTCAATTTTTGCTATCCTGTTAATATCTGGTTTATAAAAATATTTTTATAATAAAATTATGTATTATAATTATAATAATAATTATTATAATTATGACAGAAACAAATAAAATTACAGATATAAATTTTAATGAATTAATTGATTTAAATAACGATACAATTGGAAAAATATTTGATTTGGTTAAACAACGAGATTGGACAAATTTAATTAAATTAATTAAATTAACTAAAATAGATTTAAATATAAAAGATAATTCTGGAACTTGGCTTCTTGAATATGCAATATTATTTAATCAAATTGAATTAATTGATGTACTATTGGAAAAAAATATTCGTTTGGATATAACGGATGATAATTCCAAATCAATTTTATACAATGTGATTAAATTTTCTTATACTGACATTCTAATAAAATTTTTAGAAAAAAATAAAATAAATATCGGAAAGTCAATTTTAGAAATAAAAGATTTTAATCAAAATATTCCACTATTTTATGCAATTAAATTATTTAATATTGAATGTGTAAAAATTATTCTAACATATACGAATAACTATTATATATCTAATTCTGATGGAGATAATGCTTTACATCTTGCTATAAAATCACAAAATTTTGAATTATTTAAATTAGTTGTTAAATATTTTAATGATATTAAAATGCGAAATAAATCTGGTGAAAGTTATTTACATTTAATAGTTAAATTAAGATGTTATGATATGTTAGAATATTTTATCGTTAAAATTAAGAATGAAATTAATATTAAAGATATATTAAATTTTAATGAATTTAAATATAATTTTACAATTTTACATTATATATGTATAGGTTTAGATTCAATATCTCTTGAAATATTATTTAAAAATAATTTGCTTAATTTACTTGATGGTAATATTCAAGATAATTCCGGAAATATATTCTATCATTATTTCATAAATAATGTTTTAAATAATAAAAATATCACACCAGAAATTAAAAATAATATTATTAACATGAATAAATTATTTGAAAATATTAAATGGGATATTAATATTTATAATATTGATGGAAATACTCCATCACATATATTTTTTTCAAATATTAATTTTTTTTCTAGTGTTAATTTAAATTTATTAATTAATTGGATAAGTGAATTGATTGATATGAATATACAAAACTTTAAAGGTGAAAGTATACTTTACTTGATTATTAAAAATAATTACTGGAGAAATATATCTAATTTACTTGTAAATAAAAAATTAGATATTTTTATTGTGGTGAATGGTAATGAAACAATTTTTGATCATATAGAAAAAAAAGATTATGATGATTTTTTAAACATTATAACGCAAAGTTATTTGAATTTATTAACAAATGATTCTACATCATCAAAGTGGATAGAGTATTGGGATAATAGATGTAAAAAAATTATAAAGTTATCTGAATTAAATGAAACTGAATTAGAATTAATTAAAAATCTCGATATTATTAATGATACTAATATAAAAGATAAGACTAAATTAAATAATAATATTTGTTTTGATATCATTAAAAATAAATTAACTAAAGCAATTGAAATATTTATTCAATCTAAAAATGCTTTTGAAACATCATCATATCCAACTACGCATAAATTTACCCAATTAATTTCTAAATATCCTAATGTTGTAGTATCCACATTTTCTGGCAGTACAATTGATGTATTAATTGGAATGTTTTATTTATTATCTAAATTTAATACAAATAATTCTGACTATGTTAAATCTTCACTTAATATTATTAAAAATAAAGATGATATAATTACTTGTAATTCTACACAATCTTTTAATCAATTATCACAAAAAACACATTCAATAAATAATACCATATCAAATCATATTTGTGAAATTAATGGTTTTGAAATTATGTGGATAAATAAAAATATAATTTTCCCTACATATCAAAATACTTCAATTAATACAATATTAAAATGGATGTATGATAATAAATCAAATGATTCAAGATGGTTTATTGTTCCAATTGGAATTGAATTGGGTTCTTTTTCACACGCTAATTATTTAATTATTGATATGGATTTGATGGAAATTGAAAGATTTGAACCTCATGGTGCTTATCCTCCAATTGGTTTAAATTATGAACCAGAATTATTAGATATGTTTATTTTTAATTATATTGAAGAATCAGGATTAAAATTTAATTATTTTAAACCAAAAGATTATTTACCAAAAATTGGATTTCAAATTATTGAAATTAATGAATTAAAAGCAGATTATATTGGTGATCCAAATGGATTTTGTGCTTTATGGTGTATTTGGTGGACTGATATTAGAATATCTAACCCAAATATTCCAAGAAATAAATTAATTAAACAATTAAATAAAGAATTAATTAATAATAAATATTCATACAAAAAAATAATTAGAGATTATTCTTATTATATTGTTGATATTAGAGATAAATTATTTTTAAAATCAAATACTAATATTAATGAATGGATTAATGATACTATTTCTGAAAAAAATATTCAATTACTAAATTCAATTTTAATTGATAACATAAATTCAATTTAAAATTAATTATATTTTTTAATTATTTTTATTGATTTCTGTTTTCAATAAATATATTAACATTATTAGTACCAGAACACTAAAAAACATCCACCAATAAATATTAACTTTTGTTGAATGGGAATAAAAAATTTCATCAAATGTATTTTTAAAATTCTTTTGTTTCCATTCAAGATGATTATCTTGATAAATTCCATTTCTAACATTTATAAACCATAGTATTAAATTTTTTTTTGATTCTAATGCTTTATCTAGAGTTGGAATATTTTTTTTCAAATTTTCACCACAAGTTTTACAGGGAAGAATATATGGTAATTGAAGAATAAATTCACGATAATGTTCTTTATGGGATGGATCATAAGTTAAAGCAATTGAATTTAAAAATATCCAACCACTTTTACCCCAATATTCCGGATCGATTGATTTTATTTCTAAAAAATTATCAAGCATTTATTTATAAAAATAGCAAATAAATTTTTTTATATAAATATTATTTTAATCTTGATTGATATAATAAAAATTTTTTCAATTCTTTATTTGTTTTATATTTATTTATAATATCTTCAAAATTTTGATTTTCATTTGAAATCATTTTAATCTTTAAATTTTTTTTTTCAAAAACTAACAATAACAATTGTTTATTATAAGTATAAGTATATTTATTATTAAATATTTTATCAATCAAATGTGAATATTTAGTTTGATTAGTTGTAATATATTCTTTCATTATTTCTAGTATTTTTTCATTAATTTCTATTAAATTTAAATTATTATGTGATATATATTTTAAATTATTATATCCAATTGTAGAAATAATATTATATTCTGATTTTAATATAAAGTTTGATTCATTTAAATTAATTTGTTTTTTTATAAATGAATCATTTATAACTATCATATTATTTTTAGATCTTAATTTTAATAAATTCCCTCTATAATAATTATTAGGTAAAATATTATTTAAAACCAATCTATCATTATGTGAATTTTTAAATAACCATATGTAACTTTTAATAGGAATAGTTTTTAGTGTTTGTTTTTTATTTTCACAATTTGTATGTATTATCATCAATCCACTCGAATTAACAACATATCTATCAATACTACAAATTATATTTCCACTTTTGAGATTTTTATCATATTCTATTGATTCAAAAAAACTATTTTCTAATGAACTATTTAAAGTATTTTTCAATGAATTATCTAAAATACCATTTTCTTCAAAATTAATTTCATTTAAATTTATTTCTTCTAAATTAGATTCTTCTAAATTAGATTCTTCTAAATTAGATTCTTCTAAATTAGATTCTTCTAAATTAGATTCTTCTAAATTAGATTCTTCTAAATT
>Ga0172362_10000168_pt1 | contig 48085 bp, 38 predicted proteins | sample LakKivs1_kivu2a2_FD_114534 | JGI IMG/M metagenome (GOLD analysis project Ga0172362, IMG submission 114534) | Sediment microbial communities from Lake Kivu, Rwanda - Sediment s1_kivu2a2 | ecosystem: Environmental > Aquatic > Freshwater > Lake > Sediment | place: Rwanda: Western Province, Lake... | reverse complement strand
CAACAATTGGGGTTGCGCCATTTCATATCTCTTGAACACTGCTTTATTTGTCTTTTTCATCCCCCTATTGAATCACACCTATTTTAAAGTGACAAGAGGCCAACCTTTTGGGTCGGCCTCTTTGATTCTAAGCAAACAGCTCGTTGACTTCCCTGACCAAGTCGGGAGACATGGGATTCTCCTTGGCACGCTTGCGGATGGTATTCTTCAATTCTTTGAGGTGCAAAGCCAGCATCGGGGCACCATCGACATCCAGCTCGGCATTATCACTGGTGAAGACCATGACAGGATGGGGATCGGGCAGGTCTGTTTCGGGTATATTCTTCTTAAGGTAGCGAACGATCGATGATACTTCAGCGGAGGCATCCAGCTCCGGCCTGCCAATGCCCTCACCTCCCATGATGCGCAGCCAGCGCTGCATCATTCCCCCGCCTTTCTGCCGGTAGCGCTTCTTCTCATAGGTAATCTTCCCGACCTGGTAATAGGGCATGAGCACCCACAGACCCGAAGGGCCGACTAAAAGGTGAGAGACCGGCGTGGTGAAGTGATAGATGGAGTACTGGTCGTTGAGACCTTTCAATCCCTGGTCGAGGAGCTCATCGGGGCGGGGTTTGCGCCCCCAGCGATTTCTGAAGAATATCCCAATCTGTGATAGGACGAATCCCAAAAACAGGCCAATCCAATACAGGTTGAAATAGCTCGGGTTGGTAAAGGAAAGGACCATTACCCCCACCAGGACGAGTAACCCGCCTGCGTTGGCAATCGAACCGATGCGTGCATTACGCTTGATCAATTTTTCATTGGTGATTATTTTCATCTGGTATATTTTCCCTGATCCTTTTTTCGGCGCTTAATCGAGGTACTTTTTTATGATCAAGCAAGCATTCTGCCCTCCAAGGCCAAATGAGTTTGAAAGGGCATAACGGACCTCCTGCTTGCGGGCATGATTGGGCACATAATCCAGGTCACATTCCGGATCTGGAGTGGTGTAATTGATGGTGGGATGAATGATGCCGTGAGTGATGGTGAGCACGCAGGCGATAGCCTCCAGGGTACCCGAGGCTCCCATGGCGTGGCCGATCATCGACTTGCTGGAACTAATGGCTAATTTTTGGGCATGCTCCCCAAAGACAGCCTTGATAGCCCTGGTTTCGGTGGAATCATTCAAAGGGGTGGAAGTGCCGTGGGCGTTGATGTAATCAATGGCGGATGGAGCTATCCCGGCATCCTCGAGAGCCCAGCGCATGGCACGCGAGGTACCTTCAGCTCCGGGATCAGGCTGGGCGATATGAAAAGCGTCGGAGGTGGAGGATTGGCCGGCAATCTCGGCATAAATATGGGCGCTACGCTTCAAAGCATGCTCGAGGTTTTCCACTACCAGGGCACCTGCTCCTTCGGATAATATGAAGCCTTCACGGTCTGCATCAAACGGGCGGCTGGCAGCCTGCGGGTTGTCGTTGTAATTTACCGGAAGGGCGCGCATGGCACAGAAGCCAGCAACAGAAAAGTCTTTGATCAGGGCTTCGGTGCTCCCGCAAATCACCACATCCGCTTTTCCCTGATGGACCAGGTCGGCGGCTTCGCCGATGGTCTGCGTGCCGGTGGCGCAGGCGGTGGCAATGGTGCGGTTGGGGCCATGGCATTGGAACTGGCGGGCGATGAGGAAGGCAGCCAGATTGGGAATGGTAAAGGGCAGGGTGAAGGGGTTGACGCGGTTCAGCCCATGGGTACGCAGGGCGATAATGCCGTCATCCAGCTGGTCGATGCCACCCAGGGCTGTGCCATAAATGACCGCAACACGCTCCTTATCGGGCATGGTGCCAGGCAGGCCGGAATCACCGACCGCCTGCATGGCAGATGCCAGAGCGATCTGTGCTGAGCGGGGTAAGCGACGGGCTTCCTTGTGATCCATGTATTGCTCGGGAGTAAAATCGGGAATTTCACCCGCGATCTGGCAGGGGAAGCCGGAAGCATCGAATTGGGTTATTTTACGCACCCCTGATTTACCATTAATCAGCCCATTCCAATATAAATCTACCGATGAACCTAAAGGGGTGATTGCCCCGAGGCCGGTAATTACCGCGCGATTTTTTTTCATGCAATTTCCTTGAGAGATGAATTCTGCAAGCTCTCCTGGATGGCCGTACGGATCGATCCCAGCAAATTGGCATCAACCGAGGTGCGAGCGACTTTTATGGCACTAACCAGGGCATGAGCGTTGGAACGCCCGTGGCCGATAAACACCAGCCCGTTGACGCCCAACAAAGGAGCAGCCCCGTACTCATCCGGGTTGAGCATGTCCCGGATCTTGCTGAGGGAAGGTTTGGCCAGGCTGCCGCCAATCATGGAGACCAGGTTGGATTTCAGCTGCTGGCGGATGATGTCCATGATCAGCTTGGCCACAGCTTCGGTGGATTTAAGCAGGATGTTGCCGGTAAAGCCATCGGTGACGACCACGTCTGCTCCACCGGCGAAAAGCTCCTTGCCTTCCACATTCCCGATAAAGTTCAAGCCGCTATGCTCGAGGAGAGGATAAGTATCACGAACCAACTCATTGCCTTTGCCACCCTCTTCACCATTCGATAATATGGCGAGGCGGGGGTTATTGATCCCACGCGTCTTTTCGGCGTAGATGCAGCCCATGATGGCGAACTGGACCAGATGCTCAGGCTTACAATCCGGGTTGGCGCCGATATCCAGGACGATGCAGAAGCCATTTTTTACCGGGAAGGTGGCGGTGAGGGCGGGGCGCTCCACGCCGGGGATGGTCTCAAGGCGAAAATAAGCGGTGGTCATGGCACCACCGGTGTTTCCGGCGGTGACGAAGGCATCTGCTTCACCGGTTTTCACCAGATCGATGCCCACGGCCATCGAGGTTTTTGAATTGCGGCGCTTGGCTTTGAGTGCCAGGGCCATACCCTTGTCGGACATGGAGATGATCTCGGGGGCATCCACCAGGCGGATCAAGTCGATGGGTGCAGAGGCTCTCGAAAGGCGCGCCTTGAGATCTTCAGCCGGCCCGACCAGGATAATTTCCTCGCCAAACAAGCGGGCAACCTCGGCTGCTGCGGACAGCTCTGGTTCCGGGCAGGTATCACTCCCCATTGCATCCAAAACGATACGCATGGCAGGCTCCTTTTATGTGCTTTTAGTAGGCTTGCTTGACATTCACAGTTAGCCGATTATAATACCAATACCTTTTGCGCTGGTGCTGGAATTGGCAGACAGGCATGGTTGAGGGCCATGTGCCGCAAGGCGTGGGGGTTCAAGTCCCCCCCAGCGCACACCGAGACGTGAACATAGCGAGGGTTTGGATGAATGCGAAAGCTATTTTTCCCACAGCGGAATGGATGCAAGCAACCGTAGAAAAGTTTAACACAGACGAGCAGTATGCCCGGATCGCAAAAAACTGGGAGGCAGACCTGCGCGTGGTGGTAGAACCCGATGACCAGTACCCCGAAACCTTGTGGCTTTATTGGGATTTATGGCATGGGAAATGCCGGGAAGCATATTTCGAAGACCAGTCATCCACCAAACAACCAGCCCTGATTGTTCAAAGCTCATACAGCAACTTCATAAAGGTTTTGTCAGGTGAAGTGGGCGTGATTCATGCCTTGATGACGCGCATGGTTGCATTGCGTGGCAGCATGGCACTCGTCATGCGCAATGTGCCCACCGTAATCGATTTTGTGCGTTGCGTCCAGGAAGTGACCGAGGGCTGGAAGTAGGGGCAACTGGCGAGGAGGAATTTCGTGCAGTGGGTTGACTGCACGATTTTTTATTTAATTGCCGCCTGGATAATCTTTTGAATGCGCTCGATCATCCCAGCCGGGTCAGGATGCAAGCCCTCAATCAACAGGGCATCCTCATAGATTTGGTCGATAATCAGCTGGCTGAGGTCAGCATCGGCCGGCAAGGAATTGAGCTGGACCAGGATGGGGTGGCGAGGGTTGAGCTCGAGCACCTTCTTGGGTGTGGGAAAATCCTCTTTCAACAGGCGGTAAACGCGCTGCATTTCCTGGTTGGGCACACCTTCGGGATCGACCAAACGGGCGGGTGAATCAGAGAGACGGTCGGTCATGCGTATATCGGTGATTTTATCACTCAGGCGAGTTTTAAAGCGCTCGATCAGGCTCACCCATGCACCGGGATCCAGGGCGGTGGCTGATTCTGCTTCGGGTGGTGTCTCGAGAGTGGGGAGCTTAAGGTCGGGGGAGGCAACATTAACCAGGTTATGGTCTTTATACCTGGAAAGACGCACCACCATGAATGGGTCGATAGGCTCGGTGAGCAGCAGTACCTCCAGACCGTGCTTCTTGATAATATCGAGATGGGGGCTGTAGATGACAGAGCGCTCATCATCACCCAATATATAGTAGATGTCTGCCTGGTCTGGTTTCATGCGGCCAAGGTAATCATCCAGAGAAGACCATTGATCGGTTAGATTGGTGGTGTGAAAACGGAGCAGCGGGTATAAGCTTTCGGGCTCGGTCTGCTCGATGGCCACACCTTCTTTGATAAAACGTCCATATACCTGCCAAAATTTAACGTAATTCTCCTGTTCATCCCTGGACATTTTTTCGAGGGCACCCGTAATTTTAGCCGTGATCAACTGCTTGAGCGTTTGCATCACCCGGTTAGCCTGGACGGTTTCGCGGGAAACATTGAGGGGCAGATCTTCAGTGTCGACCACGCCCTGGACGAAATGATAGTATTCGGGCAAGACATCCTTGCAATATTCCTGGATCAGCACGTTACAGGAGTACAGCTTTACACCGTCCTCCTTACGGGCAGAAAACGGATTGCGCTCGGCATTGGCAGGTAGATAAAGAATGGCGTACATCTGCACGGGGGCATCTATCGAGAGGTGGATATGGGTGAGGGGAGGTGAAAAATCCAGGGTCAGCTGGTGATAGAAGTCATCGTAGTCCTTCTTCTCGACCTTGCGTGGAGCCTGGCGCCAAAGTGCCGTTTGCTGGTTGACTTGCTCCTTTTTCTCACCCAGGTAGATGGGGAAGGAGATGAAATCAGAATGCTTCTTGATCACCTCACGCAGGCGGCTTTCCTCAAGGAACTCTTCGGCATCCTGCTTGAGTTTAAGCTCGATGGTCGTGCCGCGGTCGATCTTCTGGGCAGGCTCGACGACAAACTGGTCGTTGCCGGTGCAATACCACGCCGCAGCCCCGGTATCGGGCAAGTAGGAGCGTGAAGTCACACGGATCCAATCGGCTACCATGAAAGCGGAATAAAAACCGACTCCGAACTGGCCAATAATTTCGGAAATATCCTTGGCTCCCTCTTTGGTGGCGGTGATAAAAGCACGCGCGCCTGAATGGGCAATGGTGCCCAGGTTATCGATCAACTCCTGGGCGGTCATACCTACGCCGGTATCGCGGATCATTAGGATACCCTCCGCAGGGTCGGTGGTGATGGTGATGGACAACTCGGCATCCGGGTCGAGCACATCACGGCTGGTGAGCATCTCAAAGCGCATGCGCGTGAGGGCATCGGAGGCGTTGGAGATCAACTCACGCAGGAATATTTCGCGTTCAGTATACAGCGAGTGAATGAGAATATCCAATAGCTGGCGGGTTTCCGCCTTGAATGGAATGGGTTGGGTGGGTTCAGGATTGGTTTGTTGGGTAGTATCTTTCATAATTTATCACCTCCTATGTGGTTCGAATGAGTTTCCTGTACTGGATGCGGTGGGGAATGTCATCCGCAATGCCGAAACGCGTCTTGCGGTCGATTTCGTAATCGGTGTAGTTTCCATTGAACCAGAAGACCTGGCTATTTCCTTCAAAAGCCAGGATGTGAGTGGCAACACGGTCGAGGAACCAGCGATCGTGGCTGACAATGATGGCGCATCCAGCGAAGGCCTGAATGGCTTCTTCAAGGGCACGCAAGGTGTTCACATCCAGATCATTGGTGGGCTCGTCCAGCAGGATGAGGTTGGCACCCTGGGTGAGCATTTTCGCCAGGTGCACCCGATTACGCTCGCCACCCGAGAGAAGACCTACTTTCTTCTGCTGGTCGGTGCCGTGAAAACTGAAACTGGCGACATAGGCGCGGGAATTCATTTTCCTGCTGCCCAGTAAAAGTTCATCCTGGCCGCCGGAAATCTCTTCCCAGACCGTTTTCTCATTATCCAGCGCGTCCCGCAACTGGTCGAGGTAAGCCAGCTGCACAGTCTCACCCAGGCTGATTCGCCCGCTATCGGGCTGCTCCTGACCGGTGATCAGCCTCAGCAACGTGGTTTTGCCAGCGCCGTTGGGGCCGATGACACCCACCAGGCTGCCAGGTAGGAGGCTGAGGCTCAAATTATCAATCAACAGCTGATCAGCATAACTTTTAGTCACCCCCTGTAGCTCCAGCACGCGCTTTCCCAAGCGGGAACCTGGAGGGATATAGATCTCGAGCTTTTCACGGCTCTGCTCGAACTCCTTGGTAAGCAGCTTTTCGTATGCGGTGACTCTGGCCTTGCCTTTAGCCTGGCGCGCCCTGGATGACATATGGATCCACTCCAACTCACGCTGCAGGGTTTTTTGACGCTTGCTCTCGCTTTTTTCTTCGTGCTCGAGGCGATCTTTCTTTTGCTGCAGCCAGGAAGAATAATTACCACGCCAGGGGATGCCAAAACCGCGATCGAGCTCGAGAATCCATTCAGCAACATTGTCGAGAAAATAACGGTCGTGGGTGACGGCGATCACAGTGCCCCGGTATCTCTTGAGGTGCTGCTCCAACCAGGCAACAGATTCGGCATCCAGGTGGTTGGTGGGCTCGTCAAGCAGCAAGATATCCGGCTCGGTGAGTAGCAGGCGGCACAGGGCCACCCGGCGACGCTCACCACCTGAAATCACACTCACCAGCATGTCTTCTGGCGGGCAGCGCAAGGCATCCATGGCGATTTCCAGGCGGTTATCGAGCGTCCAGGCATCCAGCTTATCCAGTTTTTCCTGGACGGCGGTTTGCTGGTTGATTAGGGCTTCGAAATCGGCATCAGGGTCGCTGAACCTGTCATTAATACCCTCATACTCGTAGAGCAAATCGTAAATGGGCTGGACGGCTTCTGCTACGACCTGTTTAACGGTTTTTTGAGGGTCCAGCTGGGGCTCCTGTTCGAGGATGCCCACCGAGTAGCCTCTGGCAAAGGCTAGCTCGCCGAGGTAATCCTGGTCTTTTCCGGCGATGATTTTCAACAAGGTACTTTTCCCGGCACCATTCAAACCCAGCACGCCGATCTTGGCTCCATAGAAGAAACCCAGTGAGATATCACGGAGCACCTGATGATTCGGTGGATAGAGCTTGCCCACCCTGCTCATGGAAAAGATGACTTGCTGATCGGTCATAGCAACGTCTTCACCTTCATAAAATGGGAAAAACTGCCAATAATAACCAGGATGTGAAAGCAGCGCCCGACAGCGCATAAGCCCAGGTGCTTTGCCGGGGTGAGATAACCAGCATTTGCAAACCTAACATGATGGGTACCAAAGGCAATATGATGAATACAAAACCTAGCTCAGGATTGATGGTGAGAGCCAGATAAAAGCCGGCAATCACCACGATGACTTGGAAAGCCCACCAGCCAAGCTGACCGAGGGTAGCGGCTTTTTTTGCCACCTCTCCAACTGCATAGAAAAACGGAAGCACGATGATGGCAGCAGGGATCCATAACCAAAAGCGAGCGGGGATGAGCAGCCAGGGCAGCCAGATAAAATTGCCCAACAAGCCCACACCCAGCCACAAGGCGGCGAATGCGATCAATCCCTGGATGAAATCCATTCTCTTGGGGAGGACAAACTTCGGACGCAAGATGACCAGGATGAATAGTCCTGCAAGGCCGAACCAGACCAGGATATAACCACCCACCACCAATCCGAGCAACTGGCTGATGTGCACCCCGGCCAGGCTCACCAGCCAGAGGAGTGTGGTGGCAAGCAGGCTGCCCAAGAGCAGAGCCAGCAGCCGGAGCCAGCCGGGCGATTGGCGGACTGTTTGGCTGATACCGGCAGGTAAGGAAGCCAGGATTGCCCGTGACAAAAATAGAAAACCAATGATCCCCAGGCCAAACCACAGGATGCGCCGATCGGAATAATCCTGAGCGCCCGGCTGAATGCCGAAGGTATCATCCAGCCAGGAACGGGCAGCTGTGTGGGCGGTGGGAGAAAACAGGATGGAAATATGCTCCACGTTGGGGATGACCACCAGCTGGCGGGCTATTCCATCAGCGAAGTTTTTATTCGGACCACCCGCTTGCGCCAGTATCCTTTGTGCGCTGGATACAAATTGCGGCTCAAGGCTGCCCGCCATGAGCAGCAGGTCGTGGGGAAGCAAGGGGGTAACTACCTGGGCAACCGGCGAAACGGCAATGGTGGCGCGGGTAGCGTGGTGAGTGGTGGCATATTCTAAAGCGACACCACTGCCCATGGAATGCCCGAGGATGGCCACATTTTGTATATCAACCAACCCGCTGGCCTGTGCTGCCGAGAGGGCGGCTTCAGCATTTTGAAGCAAATCAGCCGATTCGGACGATAAATCGAAAGGATGGGGATTGCTGCCGTGCCCATCAAAATCCCAGGCGATGGTGGTGTAGCCGGCATGGGCCAGGGTGAGGGTAAAGCCACGCATGAGCACCTGCGAGCCGGCAAAACCGTGGGCGATCATCACAGCAGGCCGAGAAGGCATGGTTACGTTCGCAGGAGCGATGACAGTGACGGGTGGGCTGGAGGCAGGGATTTTTATCACCTGTAACCCAGCTTGCGCCCGGTGTATTTGCCAGGCTGAAAAGAGAACCAGGATCACCCCAATACTATACAGGACAGTATGCTTGCGATTCATCATCTTTTCGCGATGGATATCCAATGATCAGCCAGGTAAAACTGTTTCTGGATGGCGCCATGGAATTGAAGGAATAACGCTTCAAGTGACGATCACCCTGGTGCCCAAACCGCGTTGCTCCCATTGGACGTGATTCGTGACCGGGGTGTTAAAAACCGGGGTGGTCCAGCGGAAAAGCCACTTGGATTCTTCGGTACGCATATTCACACAACCATGGCTCATCTGCAGGCCAAAATTATCGTGCCAGTAGGTGCCATGAATGGCATTTCCGGGTGGGGTGAGGAAAAATTGGGTCCAGGGCACGCCGGGCAAGTCGCTGCCATCACTGGCAAGATCACCATCGCCCATGTGCTTGGAGGGCATTTTCGATTGGATATTATACTCACCGCGCGGGGTATCCCAGGGAATGCCATCTGGATCGGGCTGCTGGTTGATGCCCGAGGAGATGCGTGTGGAAAAAACTGCCTGGTCATCTTCATAAGCGGTCAGGGTCTGGTCACTGATGGAGACTTCAATCCTTTTTTTATGGGCCGGTACATCGGGTGAAATGGGGCTCAGCTCTGAGTCTGGGATCAAGCGAATATGACTGGCCAGGACGTGATACTCATCCTCGCGCAGCTCATCGTAGAGTCGGTACCAGGGTTCGCCATCGGGCCCTTCATCCACACCCACCCCCCAATGTGTTGAGAGGTAGTATAGGCGACTCCGAGGCTTCCAACCAGATTCGAGACTATACTGGTAAATTTGGGTGTAGGGAACGGTTACTTCACATAACTGGCCACCCCGAGGCAGGGAAGCCACCGGAGTGTTGAAGCGGTACTTTACCCTCTGGATATAGGCACTGTGCACATATCCATTCCAGACACGGTACCAAGTGGGGTTGTAGGGCGGGCCGTCAGGAGGGGTCAGTGAATAGTAGAGGTTCTCGAGTGTATCACGGCGGAGATAAGCGACGGTTTCACCTTGCGGCCAGGTGGGCTGTCTAAATACACTGACGGTATCCTTGGTGACCCGACCAAAGATGCCGCTGGGATAGGCCGCGTCATCGGGCGAAGGAGGGAATGAGCTAGCCGCCAGGGAGGATAAAGCCAATGCTCCCAGCCTGAGGAAACCTTTGCGTGAGATGTGTTTCACCATAGGTTGATTTTAATGACCCAATGCGAAGAAGGCAAGGCTGAAATGCAGATTGGTATTTCGTTCATGTTGATTCACTGACATCGATCAGGCGATCTTCGCCGGCTGACAGGTAATAGCGCCTGTAAGCGGCACTTTCGGCCAGTAAGGCCTTCAAGCGGCTCGAGTAAGCAGAAGCAGCCTCTTTTTTCTTCCTGCCGGGCAGGCTGATTTTGACTTCATCCTGGTGTATGGAAACCAGCTGAAGGTGACCATGGGCGTCCAGCCATTCCAAGCCGGCGATAACGGCCACCTGGCGCTGGGCGGTGGCAGCAGCCAGGGTGGCCAGACTGGCCACTGCGGCGGTATTTTGGAGGTGGCTCTTCAATATTCCAACCAGGCGTTTTAAAAACTGGCGCGGCTCGTCCATGCCGGGATTGACAGCGAATAGGAATACTTGCGCCGGTTGGACCAGGATCAGGGCTGATTTCAGCTCCTCGGGCCCTGGTGGTATGGTCCAGATGGCTAAATTGGGACCGGGATGAAGAGCGAGGCGGGTGAGGCATGGCGGCTCAGGTTTCACCCAGGCTTCTCCCCAGATTTCCAGCTGCGCAGAGCTATGAAGCTCGATTATCTTTTGAAGGGGTTGTGGATCATGGCGCAAATCGATGAGCTGAGGAGCTGCTTTCCTGGTGGAAAGTGAAATTAACTCACCTGATAGCTCGCGGTAATCGATCCACTCCACCTGGACATCGCGTTGGCCGCGGTAAGTGGAGGCTCGCACCGAATAGGCCAGGTCAAATTTCTCAGCTGGCAATGCATATCCAGCTCCCTGCCACCAGATGCAGCGTTGGGTGTGGGCCATTTCGTCCTCAATGGTCAGCAGCAGGTGGTCACTGCTGCGCCCCACAGCGGCATAGCCAGTGAGCCTGACGCCCTTGGTGGCGAAAACCGGGGGCGGGTTACCCGCACCGAAGGGAGCCAGGCGTTCCAGGTCTTCAACCAGCTCGAGAGACAGGTCGGGGAGGGATAAATAGGCATCGATCTGTATATCTTTTTCTCCCTGGAGCCCAACCCCTAACCGCTGGATGGTGGTCGATAGTGCCTGGCGAAATTCAAGGATTTTGGATGGATCAATCGACAAGCCAGCTGCCATGGGATGACCCCCGAAGCCACTGAGCAGCTGACGGTTGGCTGCGATAGCGGCGCTGATGTTAACTGCCTCGATCGACCTGGCCGAGCCGCGAGCTTCGGCACCCGAGGGGGCTGAGAACAGGATCACCGGGCGATGGTATTGCTCCACGAGGCGAGAAGCGACCACACCGATCACCCCGGCAGGCCAGGTGGGATGGGATAGCACCAGCACCGGATAATCGAGCAATCCCGGATCGGCAGTTACCTGCGCCTGAGCGGCCTGATAGACCTGGTCGGTCAGCATCTTACGCTGGGCGTTGGTGCGCTCAAGGTCCAGGGCCAGCACACGCGCTCGACCCATGTCGTGGGTGGTGAGCAGCTCTACCATGCTGTTGGCGTCTTCCAGGCGGCCAATGGAATTCATGCGCGGGGCAAAGATGAAGCTGATATGCTCTTCAGTGAGGTAGGCCTGATTTAATTCAGATAGCTCCATGATGGCCAGCAAGCCTGGCCTGGTAGTGTGGCGCAATGCCTCCAGCCCGCGCTGCAACAAATAGCGGGTATCACCATACAACAGGGCAATATCTGCCACGATTCCGAGTGCCACCAGGTCAAGGTAAGACTGGGTGATCGTCTGCCCAGACTGACCGTCTAGTAACGCCTCTGCCAGCTTGAAAGCTACGCCTACACCAGGAAGGGTACTCAGGGGGTGGCCAGCGGGCAGCATCTTGGGATTAACGATGACTGCAGCAGCGGGTAAATGACTGGGAAGATCATGGTGATCGGTGACGATGACCGGCACTGCCTGTTGGCGGGCGTAGTCAATGGCCTCGTGGGCGGTAACACCGGTATCGCAGGTCAGGATTATATCCACACCCGATTCGATGAAGCCTTTCAATACCGGCAGGCTGATGCCGTGAGATTCTTCTGCCCGCACGGGGATATGGTAAGCGACATGCGCGCCAAGCTCTCGCAGGGCGGAAACCAGAAGCGTGGTCGAAGTCTGGCCATCCACGTCAAAATCGCCCCACACGCCGATGGTCTTACCGTTGGAGATGGCATTACGAATGAGATCAACCGCCTGTTCAAGGTTGGGGATTTGGGTTGCTGGCGTAGGGGTGTAATCGTGGGGAGAGAGGAAACCCAAGGCCTGGTCAATCGCGCGCATTCCACGTGAAAATAACAACTCACTCACCAGGGGATTGCCGCCGATGGCCTGGTAATAGCTTTCTGGGACGGACATCGCATGGGGTTCAAGCCAATTTCTAAGCATGGGTTTTTAGAAGCCAATCTCCCCGATTTGATCGAAGTCCAGGTCGATATCTTCGGAAGAATCAGGTTCCTGCCATTCCTCCAGGTGCTGCAAGTCACCGGCAGAAACCCCGCGATTGCATAGCGAGCGATAAGTGCAGTACAAACAGCGCTGTACTTGCGGGGTGAGGGGAAAAACTCTCTCTGTTTTATGGGCGATGGTTGAAACCAAATTGGTGAGGTATCTTTCATCATCGAGGTACTGGGATGGACCGTAGGTGAAATGTTCAGGCTGCTCAGGATGGTTGGCAAACCAGTAAATCATCTCAATATGTGCCGGGTCGGAGGTTTTTCCACCCAGAAAAGCCATGGCAGTCCCTGCCAGCACATAGGGATACACGTGGGTCTGCAAGCGGTTGGCCAGCCATGTGTGCCGGGGATGAGTGTGGGAGGTCTTCCAATCGAGGATCACCAAGCCGCCATCGGGGCGTATCACCAGCAGGTCGTATTTGGCCACCAAGCGGAATTCGCCCAGCGGGACAACATGGCTGACTTCTCCGTAGCGAATGTTCCCTGGCTCGGCGATGAATTTAAGGTTCCCTAACTGTAAAGCCTGCAAGTAATTACCCCACCATTGCTCGATCAGCGGATCGCCCGTGATTGAGGCGGTGATTTTAGATTTTGGAACACCAACCTGGTGCTGGCGAATTATCTTATGAAATTGCGCACCCTGGTCCATCAAACGCTCACTTTCGAGGTAAGGCTCCGCTTCCACGGCAGGCCAGGCCTGGTGGAGCATGTACCTGAGCTGAAAGCGGCGCTGGCAGTCGACATAATCTTGCAGGCTACTTTGGCTGAATAGAAAACCTTCAGGCAGGGTCATGTTGAGCTTTCCCGTGTTGCTCGAGATAAGAATAGAGGGCGGTGAAGGGCAATGCAGGGCGCAACTCGCCCCTGCGGCCATTATTCCAGGTGAGGATCAACTCTTTTTTGGCCCGTGTGATGGCAACATACAGCAGCCGCAGGCGCTCGCGGGCGTAGTCGAGGCGCGACTCAAGCGTGGCGGCGCCTTCCTGGTACCAGTGGTATTCATCGCTGGACAACAGGGCTTTCAGCTGCGCCAGGGCTTCCGCCTGGATGTTCAGCGAATCACGGATGAAATGTTTTTCGGCGATATAGGGGTCACCGGGGTTTCCGGAAGGAAAGTCGTAATTATTAACCGACATCAAGTAGACTCGATCCCATTCCAAACCCTTGGCCTTGTGCATGGTGGAGACGATGGCTTTGCCCCTGTATTTATCGGGCTCGAAACCTGAATCGCTGTCACTGAAGCCCAGGAAACGGCGCTCGTTTTTGGCAATGACGGCCAGCTCTTCTGACAGCTGATCCAGGCGCCAGTCTGGGTGGGTATTTTGTGCCTGGCCGAGGAGTACCGCCAGTTTGTGAGCAATTGCCAGCTCACCCGGTTCGGTGAGCAAGTCTTGGGCGAGGGTGAGAACGAGCTGGTCAATGGGTAGCACGATGGAAGCCTGCCAGCGACGGACAAATATGCGGAATTGTTCGAGCTGTTCATACATGCCTGGCAAGCGGGAGGCCAGCCCACTTTCCTCCAGCCAATCCTTGCCATCTGCAGGCCACAGGAAATCTTCCACATGCTTAATCTTGCGCAATAGTTCTGCTGTTTTTTCCACCTGGGCGTTTTGAGCCTCATCCTGCCGGCTATCACGCTTCCAAACGCGGAATACCGTGGCAAGCTTACCCGATGAACCTGGGTCGGATAGATAACGCAGGATATGACCGAGGCTTCCGGCAGAAAAACGGGTGGTGCTGGAGGAACGCAGCAGGTCGTCATGGTATGGGATATTACGACGGCGTAGCTCATCGACCAGATTGAAGGCACGCTCGTTCCGGGGAGCCAACACAGCCACGGTGGCATCGGGGTGCTCGGGCAACCAGCGCTCAAGGCTGTCCGCGACCGCCTGGACTTCGGTGATGGGGGTAAACTTTTGTGTCGCGAAGTGGATATAAGTCAGATCATCCGCAGGATTTGGCTGCGGATCGTCATGCCCGGTGGGTTCAATCAATGGGGAAGTCTCCAGGGCATCTCGCAAGGGACCATTGGGATGTTCCTGGCTGGTCCACTGTACGAGGTAGTTGGCCAGGTTGATGAGGCTCAGCGTGGCTCGGCCAGAATTGGGCAGATTTTTTTGAATGACCCCGGGCTGGTGGATAAAATTTTGCAGGTATTCGGGGCTGGCAGTGGTAAAAGTTTCGTAGATGGCCTGGTTGGGATCACCCACACGGACCCAATTACCCTGCTCCCCGGCCAGCAGGCTGAGTATCTCTTCCTGGAGCCTGCTACTGTCTTGGGCTTCATCCTCCAGAATGTAGGGCCAGCGGTGGCGCAAGCGTTCCAACAGTGCAGCATCCCACTCCATCGCCGATAATGCCAGGCGAATGAGATCGTCGAAATCCACCGCTCCGCGGTAGATGAGCGCATTCTGGTAATTTTCATACATCTCCACGCCCATCTCGGCCAACGGCAAGGGGACAGGCATCTCTCTCAATTTCTCCCGCAGGCGATCGGGCGTGTAGCGCTGGTCTTTGGCAAAACGGATGAAACTGAGGGCAATGTCATTGACCAGCCCCGGTAACTGCTCGCGCTTGACCCACTGGCGCCTGGATTCATCCACAGTTGGCTCAAGGTAAACCTCGAGCTGATCGGGATGGCTGGCAATCCAGGCCTGGGCTACACCATCACGGATCGAATTAGCTTCCCGCTCATCGATAATCTGGAAATTGTTATCCAGGCCGAGCAGTTCAGGCCGCTCACGCACGATATCATGAGCCAGCCCGTGCAGCGTGCGCACACGGTAACCGATGTTGGGGATCAGCCCACGCGATTCGATGAACGTGCTGATGCGGTTGTAAAAGTTATCCACGGCAGAATTGACCAATGTGACGATGAGGATCTCCTGGTCTTCCAGAAGTACACCTCGCTTCAGTAAATCTGCTGCCAGGAAGGATAAAGTCCAGGTTTTACCGCTGCCGGGTACGGCTGAGATGCCCATCCTACCAGAGGTGTAGCTCAGGATATCCTTTTGCATGGGGCGCAGCATGAAGATTGCCATTAGGCTAATCCTTGGCCAGGGATTGCAGGATGCGATGGAAGGCTTGCAAGAGCAGCCCGCGCTGCTCATAACCCTGCTCGTTATATTCGCTTAACCCGAGATACACCTTTTGCCGGCAGCGATTTAACAAACCAAGCACCAGTGCATTCAGCACCTGCTGACCGGCTTCCACCTCTTCGCTATCCGTCCACACTTTATCAGCAGGCCAATTGCGGCTGAGCACATAGGGATGGGTGAGCGGCTGATAAAGGCGTTCTGCCCAAGTGCGATTACCAACATCCAGCCAGAATTGGACATCTACTGGGTAATTGCTGATTAAAAAAGTGTAGGCAGGGGCAATAAAAACCGCATCTTCCTGCTGGATCTGCCAGCGGGGGAGATATTGGGCGGCGATGGTGCCGTCTTGTACCATGCGGATATACTCCTTGCCAATGTCGAGCTCTGAATCAGCCAAGGCGTCAGCCACCACGCGGCGAAACTTGCGGATGGAATCGACAAGGTTTGCGGTTACCTGGCCATAATCGTAATTGAAATGAAAACCGTAACCTGGTTGCGAAAGGACTTCTCCGAATAAACGGCTGAGAAAATGGTCGAGCTCACCTAAAGTCGATTGGCGGTATTCCTCGAGCCACAGGCGCAGGTGATCGTATTTTTCGCCCAGCACATAGGAAATGCGCTGCTGGGTGGAGGGGATAATCTGGTCGAAGGGCAGCAGGGTGGCGACCCCATCCCGCTGGCGATAGGTGATATCCGCCAGGATCCTGGCACGGACCAGGTCCAATCCTTCGATCGCCTGCATTAAACTTTGGGCTACATCGAACCTGGCAGGCACGAATCCCCACTCAGGATGAGCAAGGGAAGCCAGGGTGAGCAAACAAAAAGTGGCAGGCTCTTCACGCAGACTGCGTGAGGGGCGATGGGTTTTTACAGGTATATGCCTGCTCTCCAGGCGGTGGACAAGCGAGAAACGCAAGGAATCTGAAAGGAAAGGCGCCAGGATGACAATGTTTTTCGGGGCGATCGCCTCATCGATGACCAGCTGTTCGATATTCTCAACGACCCAATCCAGCATTTGCGGGTAGTAAGTGTGCGTCTCGTGGATGATTGCCGGACGAGGATCAACAACCGGTATTTCACCAGGAGAGCGCGAAAGTGAATTCTTGAGATACAAGGATAGGGAGCGAATCTCAGGAGAAGTGACATATGAATCTTCGAATCGATAAGCCAGCGGGCAGTGCCTGGCTAACCTGTGCGCGCTGCCTGGGTCGGCACCCAGGAAGCGCCGGTAACCTGCATCTGAGTCGAAGATGAGCAGGCAAGAATCAGCGTGCGGTATCCACCGTGATAACAGGTCGTGGGTGATGGGTACATCTTCTTCAATATTATCAACGATCAGGTGGTGATAGGTATCCAGCAGATATGTATGGCACAGGCGCGTTTTCCACAGGTGATGCCAAAACACTTCGACCTGGAGAGAAAAGTCGAGCACATTATGCTGCAGGCAATATTGGCGAAACAAGGTGGCGCAGGTTTGAGCGTCCTCGTAGACGTGAGATTGTACCGGCTCACCCGACCAGGCTGATTCCAAGCGAGCACCGATCTCCTGGTAGGGGAATCCCACCACGGCGGCCTTGTTCAAGTTATCGATGATCTGGCTGTAGAGGCGGTTGCGCTCGATGGTGATGGTGCTGAACAGGCCATCATCGATTAAGGGACGCACAAGATGAGCCATAAAGTACTGGGTAGTTTCAAGGGTCAGAAAGGTGGGAGGTAAATTTGGCCGAGAAAACCCTGCGCTCTCGGCAATCAGCGGCCAGAACAAATCCACCATGCGCTGCGCCAGGCCGCTGATGGTGAGCACATTCACCATGCCACCAGCCACTACCCCGGGGGTTTGCATGGCGTCAAGAAAGGGAGCGCCCAGCGCGCGCTGCGGCACCAATACCAGGATCGAGCTGCCTGGGATGCCTGAACTCATCAGGTGCAGCATCCGCTCCACCCCAACGGTGGTCTTGCCGGTACCGGCGATACCCTCCAGGAATGCCTTGGAATCGGCAGGTAGCTCAAGGATGTGCTGTTGGGAAGGATTTAATTTACGGGCGAGCATCCTATGCATCTACTTACCTAAGCGGTTAACCAGAGAACGATAACAATTAATCGCACATCTACCACACTTCCCAAAGCCTGGGTTCAAAGGCCAACCAATAGCCTGGGAAGCGATACAACCAGGTGTATTGTATTCCAGAAGCAGCCAACTTACAAATAGGCTAGACTTGATACCATGTGATCATCTAATAAAAACCTCCCCTGGAAGAACCGGGGGAGATTTTGCACGGAAGATGATTGGTCGGGGCGCCGAGATTTGAACTCGGGACCTCACGGACCCGAACCGTGCGCTCTAGCCGGGCTGAGCCACGCCCCGAACGTAAATGATTATAATCTAGCCAATTCACTTTTACAAGTGCACGCATCCACCATGTGCCCGCATTCACGAGCGAGTCATGTGCTGAGGTTAACAGATATTCATTGAACATGAGCATAAAGGTATTAATGATGATATCATTGGTTGCTTGAATGCCAGTAATTAACTTCGAGGAGGTTCGCAGTGAGCGAAAGTAATAATAAAGTAAGGGTAGCTATCATAGGCGTGGGTAATTGCGCCTCATCCCTGGTGCAGGGAGTGCATTTTTACCGTGAGGCGAAGGAAGATGAAAAAATTCCTGGGATCATGCACGTGGACCTGGGAGGGTATCACATCCGTGATATTGAATTCACTGCGGCCTTCGATGTGGTGGACACCAAGGTGGGAAAGGACCTATCCGAGGCGATCTATGCATACCCAAACAATACATATAAGTTTTTTGACGTTCCCAAATTGAATGTGCCCGTTTCAAGGGGTATGACCCACGACGGTTTGGGGAAATATCTTTCGCAGATCTTGAAGAAGGCACCAGGAGCGACCGCTGATATCATTAATATCCTTAAAGAGACAAAAACGGACGTGGTGATCAACTACCTGCCGGTTGGTTCAGAGATGGCTACCAAGTGGTATGTAGAGCAGACCCTGGAAGCCGGGTGTGCGCTGGTGAATGCCATCCCGGTGTTCATATCAAGCTCGGAATACTGGTCGAAACGCTTCGTGGAGCGTAATCTACCCATCATTGGCGATGACATCAAGAGCCAGGTGGGAGCTACCATCTTGCACCGCGTGCTCACCAGCCTGTTCGTGGACCGTGGGGTAAAGCTGGATCGGACTTACCAGCTTAATTTCGGCGGCAATACCGATTTCCTGAACATGCTGGAGCGAGAGCGGCTGGAATCCAAGAAAATCTCCAAGACCGGGGCAGTGACCAGCATGCTGCCTTATACGCTTCCCGAAACGGACATCCACGTGGGGCCCAGCGACTACGTACCCTGGCTGTCGGATCGTAAATGGTGCTATGTGCGCATGGAAGGGACCACTTTCGGCAACGTCCCGCTCAACCTGGAGACCAAGCTGGAAGTGTGGGATTCACCGAATTCTGCCGGGGTGGTGATCGATGCCGTGCGGTGTGCCAAGTTGGCCCTAGATCGAAAGATTGCCGGCCCATTAATAGGACCATCCTCATATTTCATGAAAACACCTCCCAAGCAATTCAAAGACGAGGTGGCCCGCGAGATGACCGAAGCATATATCCTTGGCAAAGATTAGGCATGGTATAATTTGCACTCTCAGAGAAGTATTCGTTTTATCCATAGGTAGTTGTAGGAGTTAATCTATGTCAGGTCATTCACATTGGGCTACTATCCGGCGCAAGAAGGGTGCTGCTGACGCTAAACGCGGTCAGATATTTACCCGCCTGGCACGTGAAATCGTATTGGCTGCGCGCCAAGGGGGTGGAGACCCGTCGACTAATGTTGCCCTGGAGCTGGCCATCGAGCGGGCACGAGCCCAGAATATGCCTAAAGATAACATCGAGCGAGCCATCAAACGCGGCACAGGTGAAAGCCGCGAGGGGGGCGAGCTTGAGCAGATATATTACGAAGGCTATGCCAACCATGGCGTAGCTTTGATGATTGAAGTGGTTACCGATAACCGCAACCGGGCGGTTGCAGAGATCAGGCACGCCCTAACCAGAAATGGTGGAAATATGGCGGAAGCCGGGTCGGTGGGCTGGCAATTCAACCGGGCGGCCTATTTTTCCATCCCTGCACAGGGAGTGGACCAAAACAAGGTGTTCGAGCTGGCAGTGGAGGCGGGGGCAGACGACGTGACCTTTGATGAGGGTTCGATCGAGATCATTGGGCCAGTAGATTCATTCAAGGCGATTAAAGACAGCCTGCACAGCGCCGGCATAACCCCTGAAGAAGCCGCGTTGCGACTGCTACCGAAAAATGAGATCGAGCTGAATGCAGATGCCACCGTGCAGGTGATGCGCACGATCGAATTATTGGAAGACCTGGATGATGTCCAGGAGGTCTTTTCGAACCTGACGATCACCGACGAAGCCATCGCCAAGCTCGAGGGAGAATAACCTGGAAAGTCCGGGATGATCACCTTAGGGATAGACCCGGGGACGGCGATTACAGGCTATGGGGTTATACGAGAAGAGCAGGATGGCGGTCTATTCGTCTTGGACTATGGGGTGATCCGCACGAAAGCGGAATTCTCTCAAGCAGAACGCCTGGTACAGTTATATCAACAAATTAAAAAGCTTCTCTTTCTCCACCAACCCGATACTGGCGCCGTGGAGAAGTTGTTTTTTGAACGTAATGTGCGTACAGCTTTGCACGTTGGCCAGGCCAGGGGAGTTGCATTACTGGCGATGGCCGAACACCACGTGGAGATCGGTGAGTACACGCCCATGGAAGTGAAACAAGCTGTTGCCGGTTACGGGGGGGCTGATAAGAACCAGGTGCAACAAATGGTCAAAACCATCCTGGGCATGAAAGTTATCCCCCATCCAGACGATGCTGCCGATGCGCTGGCGGTGGCGATATGCCACATCCACAGCATGAAATTACGCCACCTTTACGCAGCAAATACGCCATCACAAGCGGAATGAAGGGCTGAAATCTGTGCCCGCTATCGAGCTGTTTACCTCACCACATTGGGAAGATTACGAGCTGATGGATAGTGGCAATGGCTTAAAATTGGAGCGTTTTGGGCAGTACAGGTTCATCCGCCCGGAACACCAGGCTTTGTGGAGGCCTGCTTTAGCTGCGAAGCAATGGGATACCGCTGACGCAATCTTCCAGCCCGACAGTGACGAGAGTGGAGGAAAGTGGCAATTTAGAAACAGGCTCGAGCCTACCTGGAAGATGCGTTACCAGGGGATCATTTTTATGGCACACACAAGCAATTCACGCCACCTGGGAGTGTTCCCCGAACAGGCCACGCATTGGGACTGGATAAACGATGTGATAAAGGCGCATGACAAGCCAGCAAAGGTGCTTAATTTATTCGGATATACCGGCCTGGCAACACTGGCGGCTGCCAAGGCGGGGGCGCAAGTGACCCATTTAGATGCCTCCAAGAAGAGCGTCACATTTGCCAGGGAAAACCAGCAGCTCTCACAATTGGAAGAAAAACCGATCCGCTGGATCGTCGACGATGCAGTGAAATTTGTAATGCGCGAGGTACGCCGTGGGATGCATTACGATGGGATCATCCTTGACCCGCCAAAATTCGGCCGGGGGCCGAAGGGCGAAGTGTGGGAATTTTCAAAGATGCTGCCATTCTTGCTGGAACAGATCAAGCCGTTATTCACTGCCAGACCCCTGTTCCTGGTGATCACCGCCTATGCAATCAGAGCCTCAGCGCTTTCACTGCATTTTGCCATCCAGGAGTTAATGAGCAGCTTTCCAGGAGAACTATCATCGGGTGAGTTAACCCTTGAGGAAAAAAGTGCTGGTAGAATCCTCTCTATGGCGATCACAACACGCTGGTCATCAGTCTGAGCCGGGAAAGATAAACCGAGGAGGAAGCATATGATCTCCATCCTTCATGGAAATGTTGTCTCTCAAGAAACCGATGGCATTATCGTGGATGTCAATGGCGTGGGATTTCACGTACTGGTGCCAAATGGGCTGCGCGATAACCTGCAGCCGGGAGATAATGTGTACCTCTATACACGACTGATTGTTCGTGAGGATGCCTGGACGTTATGCGGTTTTGATAGCAAGGAGGGGCGGGAGATTTTTGACCTGCTGCACAGCGTCAATGGCATTGGCCCGCGCCTGGCAATCACCATCCTTTCAACGCTAAACCCGGATACAATTCGCCGTGCAGTATCTAATGAGCAAGCCGAGGTTTTTAACAGGGTGCCGGGCATAGGGAATAAGACTGCCCAAAAAATCGTGTTACATCTAAAGGACCGTGTGCCTTCCGGTGAAGGCCTGGCGCCGCTCGCCAGGATCAGTGAGGTGGACAGTGAAGTGCTGGCAGCCCTCACCGCACTGGGTTATAGCCTGGTTGAAGCCCAGGCAGCACTGCAATACATTCCACGTGATACACCTCAGGAAGTAGAAACACGCTTGAGGGTGGCTTTGCAGTATTTTTCCACACCCTAGAGAAGCATAACCAGTTCCCTCACCTTCTACAAAACAAAAAAATCGAGAGAATTGTTCGATGCGGTTAAAAGTCCTTCTTTGCTGATCCATTACAATCCCTTGAAAATGCTGAATACGCTCCTGGCAAGGGGTGCAGGTCGGGAAAAATATGAGTATGCAGATTATCACCTTCATATAAAAATATCTATTATAGATGTAGTGCAACCATTCGATTTTTATCTCCATATAAAATATTTATCAGGGGAACCCTATCCAGGCTTCCGTGTGGCGAAAAAGTGCTGATTATATGCTATACTTTTCACATTCCATAAAACGGCTGTTATCCATTAAAATTGATAGCACGCCTGATATTAATTGAAAGCATCAAAATATATATCTGATCACTTAACACTCCAGATAGAATAAGTGTCCTATGAAACCTGAGATTAATATTCCAAGTCATCGCATTCATGCTGATCCGGTCCCGATTATCAAAGTGAAGGGCACACACAAAGAAATTGGCCGACAGATTGGGGAAGCATGCAAAGAACAAATCCATCACAATTTGGAAAACACTCGCCAATTGATTGAAACGACCTATGAAACCCTCGAATTAGATTGGGAGGGTGCACGGATGCAGGCGCGCAAATATATCCCGTTTTCCCAGGAGTTTTATCCTGAATACGTGGATGAGCTGGTTGGCCTGTCGGAGGGTGCCAATGTTGATTTCAATGATGTGGGAGTGGTGAATGCCCTCGAGGCTGTCGCCATGGATGCGTTGCACCTAAGCAAGTGCACCAGCATGGCAGTCAGTGAGACCAACACCTCGGACGGACACGTGCTGTTGGCGCACAACGAGGATTGGCTGCCAGATGATGAGCCGGATGTGTACCTGATTCACGCAGAACCCAATGACGAACCGCCGTTTTTAGCCATGACCTATGGGGCGCTGCTCCCCAATATTGGCTTCAATGCTTACGGCATTGCCCAATGCTGCGATTCGGTTTATCCCACTGATTATCGTATTGGTATACCGCGGATAGTGGTATCACGGGCAGCCTTATCGGCAAAAACTCCGGGAGAGGCTATTCGGCAAACGCTCATCCCACACCGGGCTGCCGGATATAACCACCTGCTGGCCCATGAAAGTAGCGAAATTTACAGTGTGGAAGTATCGGCGCGTAAGTTTGCCATCCTGTATGCGGAGGATGGATATATGGTGCACACCAACCACTACCTGGATCCGAATTTGCGCGTGATTGAGTACGAGCCGGATGAGCTGGTTTCCACACGCGTGCGCTACTTTAGAGCCAACCGGCTATTGCGAGCCTCAACCCAACACACGATCAAATCACTACAATCCATCCAGCGCGACCATATCAATTTTCCTAATTCAATATGCAACCATCACGAAGATGAAATGGATCCGTTGGATCGCGAGAAAACGCTGAACGCATTGGTAATTGACCTGACATCACGCGCCATGCACATCGCTTGGGGCAACCCATGCGCCAATCCCTATCATACCTATTATCTAGATGCGTGATGGTATAATGCGTCCTGTATTTGAAATCGCCCAGATGCACGCCCCTAGTCAAATATCGTCCAGGAGCTGAGAGTGGCGTTTAATCCCCTAAATTGGCTATTAGGTTTTTTCTCACTCGACATCGGCATTGACCTGGGTACAGCAAATACCCTGGTAAACGTGCGTGGAAAGGGCATTGTCATCAATGAGCCCTCCTGGGTAGCGATTGATAAACGCAGCCGTATCCCACTGGCGATTGGGGCTGAAGCGAAAGAAATGATGGGCCGCACCCCACCCAATGTCATCGCGGTGAGGCCCTTACGCGATGGAGTGATCTCGGAGTTCGAGATTACCCAGGCAATGCTTGAGTATTTCATCGAGAAAGCTCACCAGCAGAGTATTGTGCCCGTACCGAGACCTCGAGTGGTGGTGGGCATCCCATCCGGCGCAACTGAAGTGGAAAAACGGGCAGTATATGATGCAGCCATGTCAGCGGGGGCACGTGAAACGGGCTTAATCGAAGAGCCCATGGCAGCTGCATTAGGGGCAGGTTTACCGGTCAATGAGATACGAGGTAGCATGATCGTGGATATCGGTGGTGGAACTTCTGAGGTGGCCGTGATTTCGATGGGCGGGGTGGTGATTTCGCGCTCGTTGAGGGTGGCTGGTGATGAGATGGACCAGGATATCGTGCAATACATGCGCAATAAATATAATCTATTGATCGGTGAGCGTATCGCCGAGAAGGCTAAAATCGGGATTGGTTCGGCAACACATTTGCCAGAGGAAAAAACCGTGGTCATGCGTGGGCGGAACCTGGTAAACGGCTTGCCAGAGAGCGTGGAAGTATCCTCAGTTGAGATTCGTGAGGCAATATCTACATCGGTTAATACAATCATCGATACGGTGAAAGACGCAATGGATGAAACCCCTCCAGAAATCATAGCAGACCTGATGGATGTAGGAATATGCCTTTCAGGAGGTGGTGGTTTATTGCAGGGTTTAGACAGAAGATTGACCGATGAATTAAAAATCCGGGTGTGGGTGGCAGAGGACCCGATGAGCTGCGTTGCCAGGGGAGCTGGATCGGTGCTAGAAGATTATGATCATCTGCACCATTTATTAGCCAGCCTCGAACGCTCAGGTGATGGCCGACACAGCCAATTTGGATGATCATGGAAGTGCTCCGGTAATCGCAACGCTCTCCTGGCTTTCCACCAAATTAGCGGATTTAAAGTGAAAATTCCCAATTCCTCACACTTCACACAAATTTTTGTATTTGTTTTACTTGCCCTTGGTATCGTCGGCCTAGCCTTGGGCGGCTACCTGACCCCCGTATCAAGGGTGGTGATCAACCCAATTGTTTCTGCCCAAACCTGGCTTGCGAAACGCTACCAGGCAGTGCAGAGTTTGATCACACAACCCGATGATGTGACCACTTTGCAGCAAAAGAATGCGGCGCTAGAGGCAGAAAATTCACGCTTGCAGACTCAAATCATCGAGCTACAACAGCAGGTTACCGAGGCCCAGTTATTGTCGACATTGGTCGATTATGAACGCAAGCATGTGGAGAACCAATATACTGCCGCTTCTGTGATTTCTCGCGATGTGAGCCCGTTCATGCATTATGTGATTATTAACAAGGGCTCTGATGATGGATTACGGAAGGGCATGCCGGTGATCACCGACCAGGGCCTGGTGGGCAGCATCGCGGCAGTCACAGCCGGTGCAGCCAGGGTGCAGCTCATTAATGACCCAGGATCGAGCATCAACGTAATCCTGGAGAAATCAGGCGTAGAGGCGGTACTGAACGGACAGATTACCGGCGAAATCCAGCTGGATATGATCCGCCAGGATGCCTCGATCCAAGCCGGTGACCTGGTGATGACCTCAGGCCTGGGTGGCAATTACCCTGCAAATATCGTGATTGGGCAGGTGGTTACGGTTAAAAGTGAAGCCTCTGAATTATTCCAGACTGCAAGCATTCAGCCGGCAGTTGATTTTTCGCAGCTTGAGATCATCTTGATTATCACCAATTTTCAGCCGGTAGATATATCACCACTAATCCCAAGCTCGACTGTACCATAAAAAAATCAGCATGAAAATTATTCTCGGCCTGATCCTTTTTGGGATTATCATCATCATCCAAAGCACGATTGTCAGTAGCATGCCATTGCTGAATGGCACGGCAGATCTGATCATGTTAATAGTGATCGCCTGGGCGTTGCAGGATCGGGTGGATACTGCATGGCAATGGTGCCTGATGGGTGGGCTATTCGCCAGCCTCTATTCAGCCCTGCCATTTGGAGTATATATTGCGGGATATTTGATCTGCGTGGGAATCACCAGGCTGTTAAAAAAACGGGTCTGGAAGGCACCTTTTTTAGCCATGCTGGCTGCAACATTCATCGGAACGCTAGTCGTACTGCTCATTTCCTTTATTGCAAGATTACTCAGCGGAGTATCTATGGACTACCTGAGTGTGATCAACCTGATCCTTTTACCCAGCTTATTGTTGAACCTGATCCTGGCTATACCAGTATTTTCGATCATGCACGATCTATCAAGCTGGCTTTACCCACTGGAGCTGGAAGTATGAAGAGCTCAGCAGCATTAAAGAATATGGTCTCCACATGGCGGATTGTGGTTTTAGGAGCCATCCTCATCACCGCATTCCTGATCTATGTCGGACGATTATTTAATTTACAAATCCTACAATACTCCGAGTGGCTGGCGAAGGCTGATGATAACCGCACGCATGAGATCAATTTACCGGCGACGCGGGGCATGATCTACGACCGAAATGGCTATGTGTTGGCCAGGAATATCCCTTCATTTAATATTGTAATCACCCCAGCTTACCTGCCGGATGACGAAGGCGAGATACAAAATATCTATCGCCAGCTATCTGATCTTACCGGAGTGCCGGTCAACCGAGGTACCGTCGATCCTGCAGTCGATCCCTATGTGCCTTGCACCTCCGACCACGGCATCACTGAGATCGTCCTGTATGGGGAGACTACAGCGCCGTACGAGCCGGTTAAGGTCGCCTGCGATGTAAAGCAGGAAATTGCCATGGCAGTGCAGGAAAATACATCCCACTGGCCGGGAGTGACGGTGGATGTGGTGCCGGTACGAGATTATCCCACCGGCTCGCTCACTGCTTCGGTGGTGGGCTTCCTGGGACCGATTCCGGCCTCAGAGGAGGATTATTATCGCTCCTTGGGTTTCATCCCCAACCGCGATAAGGTGGGGTACGCAGGGGCCGAGCTTTCCTTTCAAAACCTGCTGGGTGGGGTGAATGGCCAGCGCGTGGTTGAATGGGATATCGCCGGGGAGGTGCTGGGTGACCTGGTGCCACCCGCAGCACCAGTACCCGGCTCCAGCATTGTGTTGACGATTGATACACGCTTACAGCAGGCAGTACAGTCAATCTTGATCGATGAAATCAACGATTGGAACCAGTCGTTCGGCGAAGAGCGCATGACCAGCGGGGCGGTGATCGCCATGAACCCAACCACTGGTGAGATCCTGGCATTGGTGAATTACCCAACTTATGAGAATAACCGCATGGCGCGGGTCATCCCATCTTATTATTATGAACAACTGTTGGCGGATAAGCGCAATCCGTTATTGAATATCGCGGTGGGGGCAGAGCTACCGGCAGGATCGGTGTTCAAACTGGTGACCGCCACCGGAGGATTGAATGAAGGGATCGTCACCCCTGATGAGGTGCTAAAAACTCCCGGGAAAATAACCGTTACAGAGCGTTTTTATGAAAATGACCCCGGATCACCCCGCGACTTTGTGGATTGGATCTACAGGACCCGCCCCGAAGGGTTTGGCCAGCTGGATTTCCTGCACGCCATCGCCAATTCGAGCAACGTATATTTTTACAAGGTGGGCGGTGGCTATCAGGACGAGGTTAATCCCGGGCTGGGAATCTGCCGCCTGGGTACCTATGCCCGGGCGCTTGGCTATGGTGACCTGCCGGATGGATATGCGGGCCTACCCAGTGGCTACAAGACGCCTGAGATCGAGCTGCCTGATGTGGCCTCGGGCTTAATCCCCGATCCTACCTGGAAACGCATTAACCAGGGCGAAAGCTGGTCTACCGGAGATACCTATATCTCCAGCGTTGGGCAGGGATATGACCTGGCTTCGCCGCTTCAAGTTTTAATGTCTGCAGCAACGGTGGCCAATGGTGGGAAGCTGATGGCGCCAACTTTACTCTACCAGGTGCTGGATAGCCAGGGAAAAGTGATCCAACCGTTTATGCCGCGTATGCGCTGGGATTTGACCACCGACCCGGTGATTCAGGTTTTTGAGGAGAATACCATCCGTGGTTGCCAGCCTACCGGCGAAATGAAGACGGTGCAGCCATGGGTTTTCGATGAAATCCGCCAGGGGATGCGCCTGGCGGTGACGGAAGGGACGCTTAAAAGTGAATTCCAGAACGTGAGCATCGCCGCGGCCGGAAAGACCGGCACCGCAGAATACTGTGACGAATTTGCCAAGGCTAATAACCTGTGCATTCCAGGGGAATATTGGCCTTCGCATGCCTGGACGGTGGCATTTGCACCGTACGAAAACCCCGAGATCGCCGTGGTGGCATTTGTTTATAATGGTAGCGAAGGCTCAACAGTGGCCGGTCCCATCGTCCGCAGGGTGCTGGAAGCGTATTTTGAGATAAAATCTGCCGATAGCACGGTGAGCCCCTAAAGGATTGGGTTGCGAATGGCAGGGTGCGAGCGCAGTAGAAATTGTTGAGATGTAGACTGAGATGGATGCTTTGATGCGTATTTATAGAATGGTTGACGGCTATTCTTTGTGAGAGCGAATGACACAAACGAACTGGCGGCATTTTGATTTCTGGTTACTGGGGGCAGTGGTGTTGATGACCATCTTTGGCATCACCATGATCCGCTCGGCAGTGGCTGGTAATATTGAGCTGGAGAGGACGAATATCGTCCAACGGCAGCTGATTTTTGCTATCCTGGGTTTCGTGGTCATTTTCGTGGTGGCTGCCATTGATTACCATTTATGGGCCTCCATCAGCCGACCGATGTATATTGTGACCGCCATTTTCCTGGGGGCGATCACCATTGCAGGCCGGGCCATATATGGCTCGGCACGCTGGTTCGATACAGGCGTCATCTTGATACAACCATCTGAATTGGCAAAAATCGTGGTGATCCTGGTGTTGGCGGATTTCTTCGCCCGCAACATCGATAAGATTGCCCAGCTAAGCTGGATTGGTCGCAGCCTGCTATATACCCTGGGCATCGTGGTGTGGATCATCCTTCAGCCCAACTTGAGCACCTCGCTGGTGATCTTAGCCATCTGGTTTAGCCTGTTGTGGGCGAGCGGGTTGAAACTTAGATATTTGTTATTCTTTGGGCTAGGTGGATTAGTGCTACCCTTTATCGCTTTCCCCTTCCTGGCTGATTACCAGAAACAGAGAATCTTGAATTTCATTATCTCTGATCCGAACGCCACCCAGGGTGAGACGTATAATATCAACCAGGCCTTGATCAGCATCGGTTCTGGTGGCTTATTTGGGAAAGGTTACAACCAGGGTACCCAAGTTCACCTGCGTTTCTTGAAGATCCGCTGGTCAGACTTTATTTTCTCCGCCAGTGCGGAAGAGTTCGGCTTCGTGGGCAGTGTAATCATTATGTTGCTGCTCTTATTCATCATATATCGCTGCTTACGCGCCTCACGCCTGGCGCGCGACACGTTCGGGGCTTTGATCTGCTATGGGGTGGCGATGTTATTGGCCTTCCAGGGGTTCGTCAATATTGGCGTTAATCTCAAATTGCTGCCCGCCACGGGGTTACCCTTACCCTTCATCAGTTATGGGGGGAGCTCGCTGCTCTCCCTGTTACTTGGGGTGGGATTGGTGGAAAGCGTGATTTTGCGCCATAAAGCCCTCGAGTTTTAGTTATAATTTAGAGATTATCCTACCCCTGATCAACCCGCTTCATTGCAGCTGGGAGTAAAATAATGAATCCTATGAACCCTGTTTGTGTACGTTTCGCCCCTTCACCCACCGGGCACACCCATATTGCCAGCGGGCGAACCGCGCTCTACAATTACTTGCTGGCAAGGCAGACAGGGGGCAAGTTCATCCTGCGCATCGAAGATACCGACCTGAAACGCTATGTGCCTGGGGCTGAAAGGGAGCTGATGGACAGCCTGCACTGGCTGGGCATCGAGTGGGACGAAGGCCCTGAGGTGGGCGGGCCTCACGGGCCTTATTACCAGACCCAGCGCAGGGATATTTACCAGGAATACGCCCAAATACTGATCGATAGGGGGCATGCTTACTATTGCTTCTGCACCCCAGAACGATTGGAGCAGGTACGAAAGGAGCAATTGTGGCGCAAGGAAAACCCACGCTACGATGGGCTGTGCCGGCGCCTGGACCCGGGTGAAGCCCAGAAACGAGTAGCCGCGGGAGAGAGGCACGTGGTGCGGTTCAAGGTGCCCGAAGGCGGTTCGGTGACTGCCCATGATGTGCTACGCGGAGACATCACGGTGGAGAATTCAGCCATCGATGACCACGTCATCGTAAGATCGGATGGCCTGGCGCTGTATCACCTGGCGGCCATGGTGGACGACCACCTGATGGGCATCACGCACGTCTTTCGCGGTTCTGAATGGCTATCCACATTCCCGCTGCACGTGCTGATCATCCGGGCGTTTGGCTGGCAGGAACCGGAGTGGGTGCACCTCTCGGTCTTTCTAAAACCCAGCGGTAAAGGCAAAATGAGCAAGCGGGACACGCACCAAGCCAGCCTGGATGGATATTCGATCTTCATCAAAGACCTGGAAGACCTGGGATATATTCCCGAAGCGGTGGTTAACTGGATCGCATTAATGGGCTGGAGCTATGATGACCATACCGAATACCTGATCATGCAGGACCTGATCGAGAAGTTCAGCCTGGAGCACCTGAACCCATCACCGGCTGCGATCAACTTTGCCAAGTTCGACTATTTCAACGGCCTGCACATCCGCCACATGAGCCAGGAAGACCTGGCGCATCGCCTGGCACCATTTATATTGAAGGCAGGTTTGAAGCTGGACGAAGACAAGCTGTATCGATCTGTCCCGTTCATCCAACCCCGCCTGGTGACGCTGGATGATGTGGTTACGGTGGCCGGATTTTTATTCAAGGAAGATATTACGCCCAACCCTGCTGATCTGGTTGGAGAAAATCTCAGCTCTGCACAATCAGCCAGGATTGTGCGTGAGATATACAAACTTTTGAGAGATTTACCGGCTATCGACCAAGAAACCGCCGAGCTCCCATTACGTAACCTCGCCCAACAAGCGGGGATTAAAGCCGGCCAGGTGTTCGCCATGATCAGGAACGCAGTGACCGGCCAGAAAAACAGCCCGCCGATCTTCGAATGCATGGAGGTAATTGGAAAAGAAAAGGTCCTCGAGCGGATAAAATCTGCAGCGGAAATGCTCGAAAGGATGAGCACTTCAGCGTAATGCTGATAATAGACTGGACGGCGGTGAATGGGCATGGTAAAATTTTGGCTGTTATTCCCTGGGGGCTCGTCTAACGGTAGGACAGCAGACTCTGGATCTGTATGTAGAGGTTCGAATCCTTTGCCCCCAGCCTGCTACAAACACCCCGATTGACACGGGGTGTTTTGATAATCCAGGAGGACGAAATGACCGAGACCACAGCAAGCGTTTCCACCAACTTCATCCGTGAAGCCATCCAGGCCGACCTGAAATCTGGCCGATTTGCCAAAGTGCACACACGCTTCCCTCCCGAGCCGAATGGTTACCTGCACATCGGGCATGCCATGGCTTTCAACCTGAATTTCAGCATGGCGCGCGTATTCGGAGGGAAGTGCAACCTGCGTTTCGATGATACCAACCCGGTGAAAGAGGACGTGGAATACGTGGAATCGATCCAGGAGGATATCCACTGGCTGGGTTATGATTGGGAGGACAGGCTGTTCTATGCCTCGGATTATTTTGAGAAGTTGTATGAATTTGCCATCCAGCTGATCAAAAAGGGCAAAGCTTACGTGGATGATTTAAGCGCCGATGAGATCAGGGTGTATCGCGGCACGCTGACCGAGTCCGGGAAAAACAGCCCATATCGCGATCGTTCTGTGGAGGAGAACCTGGAACTGTTCGAGCGCATGAAGGCGGGGGAATTCCCAGATGGGGCGCGCGTGCTGCGAGCTAAAATTGATATGGCAGCCGGGAATATGAACATGCGTGACCCGGTGATGTACCGCATCCTGCACGCCAGTCACCACCGCACAGGAGATCAATGGTGCATATACCCAATGTATGATTTCGCCCACGGCCAGAGTGATTCTATAGAAGGAATCACGCACTCATTGTGCTCATTAGAGTACGAAGATCACCGGCCGCTCTATGATTGGTTCCTGGATGAGTTAGAAATTTACCACCCTCGCCAGATTGAATTCGGCAGGTTCAACTTGAGCTATACGGTGATGAGCAAGAGGATGTTGCTCAGGTTGGTGAAGGATGGCTATGTGCGCGGCTGGGATGACCCGCGCATGCCAACACTATCGGCCATGCGCAGGCGGGGTTACCCACCCGAAGTTATCCTGCGATTTTTAGAAGCGGTGGGGGTGCCACACCATAACAACCTGGTTGATATCGCACTGCTGGAGGCATTATTACGAGACGATCTCAACCGGAATGCTCCCAGGGTGATGGTGGTTTTACATCCCTTGAAAGTAATCATTGATAATTACCCTGATAGGATGGTGGAAGAGCTGGAGGCAATCAATAACCCCGAAGACCCATCCGCAGGCACGCGCAGGATCACATTTTCCAGGGAAATCTACATTGACCGGGATGATTTCAGAGAAGAACCGCCGAAAAAGTATTTTCGGTTGGCACCGGGCAGGGAAGTGAGATTGCGCTACGGGTACTTCATCAGGTGCGTGGAGGTGACCAAAGATCCAGTTTCAGGAGAGATCACCGAGCTGCGTTGCACGTACGATCCTGCCACGCGTGGCGGCTATGCCCCCGATGGGCGCAAGGTGCAGGGCACCCTGCACTGGGTCTCAGCCCATGATGCCATTGACGTGGAAGCCAGGTTATATGACCGCCTGTTTACCAGAGCGGATCTGAATAACCTGGAAGAGGGGTCCGACTTCTTGGATTATCTCAACCCGAATTCACTCAAGGTGATGGAGCATTGTAAAGCCGAGGCCGGCCTTCTCTCGGCTGCTGTGGGGAGGCGCTTCCAGTTTGAGCGTGAAGGATACTTCAGCGTCGATCAGGATTCTTGTGATGGAAAGCTCGTGTTTAACCGGATTGTGCCGCTGCGTGATACCTGGGCGAAAATCGAGCAAGCCGAGCAGAAACCCGTCGATTAACTCCCAATACTACAGGGTATGGCCTGCAAAATGCATCCATACCTTGTAGTATTATAAGGAAGGTTCTATGTGCGGAATCGTTGGCTATATTGGCTTTCAGAACGCCACTCCGATCATCTTGAATGGGTTGAAGCGACTTGAATACCGCGGCTATGATTCGGCCGGATTGGCAGTGATTCAAAACAGCCACATCGAAATCCGCAGGGATGTGGGGAAACTGGCTAAACTAGCGGAGTTAGTGTCTGAAATTCCCGTTGCAGGGCAAGTTGGGATTGGCCACACGCGGTGGGCAACCCACGGTGAGCCAAGCGCGCGCAACGCCCACCCGCACCTTGGCATGAGCGGTAACGTGGTGGTGGTGCATAATGGCATCGTGGAAAATTATCTCGAGCTGCGCGACGAGTTGCTGGCGGAGGGGGTGGTGTTTAACTCCGATACCGATACGGAAGTCATCGTACAGCTCGTTGAACGCTATGCATCAACGGGCGTCGGCCTCGTGGAGGCTGCTCACCAAGCCATGCGCCGACTCAAAGGGGCGCATGCCATCGTGTTGATGTCAGCACTGGAGCCTGATAAGATTGTCGCGGCGCGCATCGGTAACGCGGGTGGGGTGGTGATCGGTTTTGGCAATTATGAGATGTTCATCGCCTCCGACCTGCCTGCCATCCTCGAGCACACCCGCAAGGTGGTATTCCTGGAATCCCGCCAGGTGGGGATCGTAACGAGAGAAGGCCTGGTCATCCAGACAATAGAGGGCGCACCGGTGAAATTCACGCCACAGACCGTAGCCTGGGATCCGATATCCGCTGAAAAAGGCGAATACCGGCACTTCATGTACAAGGAAATCAACGAGCAGGTGCGCTCGCTAACCGATACGATTGCGGGGCGGATCGATTTTGAGCGGCGCAGGATCCGACTGAACGAGCTAAACCTATCTGAAGATAAGGCCAGGCAAATTCAAAAGATTGTTATCACCGCCTGTGGGACAGCCTCGCATGCGGCGATGATTGGCAAGATTCTGATCGAGCGGATTGCCCACATACCCACCCAGATGGAGATCGCCTCAGAATTCCGCTATGGTGACCCGATTATTGACGCGAGCAGTGTTGTGCTGGCCATCAGCCAGAGCGGGGAGACTGCCGACACGTTGGCAGCCATGGAGGAGGGGCGCAGGAAAGGGGCGACGCTGTGGTCTATTGTTAATGCAATAGGCACGCAGGCAATGCGCATAGCCGATGGTTTTATCTCCATGCAAGCGGGACCGGAAATTGGGGTGGCCTCCACAAAGGCTTTCACTGCCCCAATCGTGGACCTGTACATGCTGGCCATCTACTTGGCTGATTTGCGCGGGGATTTGGAGGATCGGGCACGGCAGGTTTACCTGGGGAACTTGATCAGCATCCCAGACCTGGTGGGGAAGTGCCTGGACCGTCAAAAGGATGTGGAAGCGGTGGCAGAGGCGCTCAAGGAGACACGCAGCTGCCTGTACCTGGGCCGAGGGATCAACATGCCCATTGCCTATGAGGGTGCGCTGAAGCTCAAGGAAATCTCCTATATTCACGCGGAAGGATACCCGGCTGGTGAGATGAAGCACGGGCCGATTGCACTGATCGACCGGGAAATGCCGGTGGTGGTGCTGGCACCCCATGATCCATGGTATGAGAAGATGATCAGCCAGGTCGAGCAGGCCAAGGCGCGCGGCGGAACGGTGATCGCAGTGGCTACCGATGGGGATGAGACCATCCCATCGCTGGTGGATCACGTGCTGTGGGTCCCGGATACACCCTGGCTCCTGAGCCCGGTGGTCACAGTAATCCCTTTACAGCTATTAGCCTATCATATTGCCGCCAAGCGCGGCCTGGACGTGGACCAACCCAGAAACCTGGCAAAATCCGTTACGGTTGAGTAAGGCATACCACTAAAGCACTATTAAATAGCAGAGATACTAGAGGCTGCCCTCACGTAAATAGCGCAAGGCAGTTTCGGTTAGAATGGCAACACCGATTGGCAGGCAGCCATCATTGACATCAAACCTTGAGTTATGGTGCTCTCTCTCATCACCTTCAAGCTTGCTACCCAGTGAAAACATCGCACCTGGGGCCAGCTCTGAGAAACAGCCGAAATCCTCCGCTCCCAAGCCTTTGAGGGGAGCCACGATATTCTCCTGACCGATGAGATCCGTTGCAACCTGCTTGATCAGGTCCACCACTTTCGGATCATTGATCATGGGAGGCGTGCCAATCTCAAATGTCAGCGTGTAATTGCCACCCAGCGATCTGGTTACCTCGAAGGCTTTTTTAATTTCGGCGTGGATTTGTTTCTGGACCTCGGGCTGCATATATCGGATCGTACCCGCAATATCCACCTGGTCGGGGATGACATTATCGGCTTTACCGGCATGGATGGAGCCAATGCTGACCACTGCCGGGTCATAAGGATTGAGCCGGCGGGAAACAATGCCGTTCAACGCTAAAATTACATACGCGGCAAGGAAAATGGGATCAACCGTCTCATGCGGCCTAGCGCCGTGACCACCCATCCCCAGGATAGCAGCGCGGAATGAATCAACCCCACCCGAAGCAGGCCCGGCTTCAACGGAGATTTGCCCTACCGGGATATGGGCAGAAACATGCAGGGCCAGCGTCATACCCACGCCGCCTTGCATGGCGCCATCCTGGACCATGCGCTGCGCGCCGCTGAAACCATCTGCATCGGCCACTTCTTCAGCCGGCTGAAACAAGAAACGCACCGTGCCTGGAAGTTGTCCTTCATTCGAGAGCAACTCGGCCACCCCGAGCAGGATGGCGGTGTGGGCATCATGCCCGCAGGCATGCATCACCCCCGGATTTTGAGAGGCATAGGCAGTCTTATTCTCCTCCTGCAGTGGGAGCGCATCCATATCTGCACGGATGGCCACGATGGGCGAGCCCTGGCCAAGCTCTGCCACCACACCGGTTTTGCCAACATTTCGCCGTACCCGGCAACCGAGGGAGGTTAGCACTTCGGCCACTTTAGCAGAGGTGCGTAACTCATTAAAGCCGACTTCGGGGTGCATATGAAAATCGTGACGGTAATCAACTAATTTATCGTGTAACTCATTTGCTCGTTTCAATATATCAATCTCTTTCATATTTACGCCTTTTTATTGTATGATCTGCTTCTTCCATGATGGAGTCTAATTCATTTTCCTGGTCAGGGGTGAGGGGTGAGACCTGGTGATGCTGGAGAATTCGTTCAGCTTCTGCCTGGGCGCGTTCAGCCATGCTGGCCCGACCACCTGATTCCCAAGTGTCCCAGGTGCCGCGTTCGGCCAGGTTGGTGAGCAGCACCTCACCGGCGCGCAGGTACCGCATGGTGTGCTTCTGGCCCAAGAAGTTATGACTGCCGCGCATGGCGGTGGCAATGATATCTACAGCCAGGGCATCCTGGTCAACCCTAAAACCATGCAAGACACGCCTGACACTCGCTGCGATCTCATGATCACAAACGATTTGGGCGAAGGATCCCATCACGCCCGCTTCCATCTCTCCAATACCTGACAGCTCATCCGCGCCAGCCAGTGCAGGGATCAGGGCATTGAGCGAACGCTCGAAGCCGTTCTGGATATCCAATATGTGTGAATTGGTAGAAAAACCATACACATTGACTGGCAGGCCATAGCGGTGGCCAACCTGTACCGTAGCTGCCGAGGCCAGGCCAAGCTCAACGCCACCCCAGACGGATATTCCCGTTCGTGGCTCCATCATCGCCAATCGCCCACAGTAGACGATAGGTAAACGCGGGTTCACCAGCTGGGCCAGCACAATAGCGGCTAATACTTCACAGTTCTGCTGCGTCAGCGAGCCGGCAATGGAAAATGGGGCGGTCGTCCCGGCAGTGGGGCAGGGCAGGGGGGCGAAAGGGATGCCCTGGCGGGCAATCTCGAGGATGGCGGCAGAACAATCATTGGGGAAGTTCAGCGGGCTGACCGGCGAGACACTCAGTGAAAAGACCTCGTTGGGCGGACCAATGACCGAGGCCATGCGAATGGCGAACTGCACCTCCTGGGCGGTCTGAACGCCCGGTCCCTGGAGCGGCTTGGTGGTGTACGGGATAGCGTAGCGGTACATGGCCAGAGACATGAGGTGGCCAGGTATGTCCTGGGGTGTAAAAAATGGGGTGATGGTGGTGACACCATCCAAGGCATCTAATAAGCGGGTGCACTGCTGCAGGTCATTTAGCGTGGCCTTGCGATGGATACCTGACCCGGGGTCATAAATATCACGCGCCCCACCCAGGTTATGCCAGTGAAGCGTCTGTTCGCCGAGTGTTTTGAATTGTCCATTGCGCCCGCGAATGCTCACCTTCGCTCCGGATTTAGCGATCTGCCCTTCGACCAGGTCAGCCGGCAGCAGCACCCTGTTGTTTTCAACGCTTGCTCCGGCAGCAGCTAGAATTTCCCGCGCCTGGGGGTGGGTTAGGATTACCCCGGTCTCCGCCAACACGCGCAAGCTGGCCACGTGGATGGCTTCGACATCTGCATCGGTGATGACCTTCAACTCATTCATAGGGATCTCCCCGGACTCTGTGCAGGATCATTAATAAAAAACTAAAAATTTCGTAAGCGGGCTGAGCTGGACCTGGCCGAGCATCGAGCTTTACCGAGATAGTAATACATAAATAAATAACAGGCTAACGGTTAAGTTCGGGTAAAGAGCTCATGCCAACTTGCCTGGCCTGATAAGCCACTAACCTATGAAGCTCTTCCAGCTTATCCCGAGCTAATGCAGGCATTTCGTACTGGCCCAGGAGCTGCTTAACCTGCTCTCTAGCGCGTGCCAGGCTGTCTAAGCTGCCATCCTGGTGCCAGCCACGCATAGTGTCACGGTCCAAAACTTTTGAAGGCAGGTATTGTTCCATTGAGAATAAATCGCGGGTGACCTTTTGTTTGAGAAAGTCCCCTTTAAAATTAATGCCTTCAAACATGGCTGTAGCCAGGGTTTCGGTGGGAGTGTGGATGCCTGATAGCAGGCGCTTGGCCATGGCGATGATCTCGGCATCGATTACCAATTTCTCCAGGCTGAAACAGGCCAGGAAATCCAGCATGCCTGCGCCTGAAATCATGTTTACACCGGCAAGTGCCCCGATGATGGCGCTGATCCCGCTTTCCAGGCCAGCCTGGGCATCGATGAGCTTGGCGTCGGAAGCACCCAGGTAGGTATGGGTGGGTAATCCGACGAATTTCCCAATCTGGGTGTAGGCTACATCGATCATGGCCGTCTCCACAGCACCCATCGGCGTGGTGCCCTTACGCATATCAAAAATGGCAGGCGCTCCCCCCCAGACGATAGGAGCACCAGGGCTGGCCAGCTGGTGAATGGTGACGCCACTCAAGCATTCGGCGGTATGCTGCACCACCGCACCGACCAGGGTCACCGGGGCGGTGGCACCCGCCAGTGGCATGGAAACCATCTGGGCTGGCACATTTGCCAGGGCCAGATCGACCAGGTTTTGTGCGCCAAAGTTGCTCCAGATGAGGGGCGGAGAGGGGCAGACATCAAACACCGCTTGAGGTTTTTCAGCCAGCGCCTGGCGCCCGCCGGAGAATATCGACAGCATATCCAGCATCACTTGTAACGTGGGGATGGCAAATGCTCCGGTTACGATGGGCCTGGTTGAGTATTGCAATACCAGATACAGGCGGTATAAGTCGCTGATCGGCTTGGGGACCTCATTGCAGATCACTGCCGTGGATTGGGCGTCGTACTGAGGCAGCATTTCGGTTAGTTTTACGATCCTGACCAGGTCATCCGTGTAGGACGGCCTGTGCTCCAATGTGTCTGGATCCAGGATGTGCACCCCCGATGAACCTGGATCGAAGTGGACCGAATTGCCTCCGTAGTTGATGGCAGGATTTCCGTTGCGGTCATACAGGAGAAACTGGTGGGGAACCGTTTCAAGGGCTTGATACACAAGCCGGTCTGGGATGTGAGCCACCTCAATATCAGAATCTACCTTTGCACCCGCTTCAGCCAATAACTGCCTGGCATCAGGCGACTGGACTCTTATTCCGGGATTGATCAGCAGCTGAAAAGCTTCATCCAGGATGCGTTTGACCAGATCATCGCTCAACAGTGTTATTTGAGGTTGAAGTGTCATTTTTTCACCGGGATGGAATTGATAATGCGCTTTAGCTCTGTGGAGATAGCCGGGTCCAATGGCTCTGGTTGGTGGGTTTGCAGGATTTTGCGAGCTTTTTCAAGCGCCCAATCACGACCATCATCATGTTTCTCTTCCCAGACATTATATGGACGGCGGTCCATAAATTGGGGAACGAAAATTTCTCTCATGTGCTTCAAGGTATGTTTTTGGCTGAGGAAATTTCCTCCCGGCCCAACATTGTGGATCACATCTAGCGCCAGGGTTTCATCATCCACTACGATACCCTGCATGACTTTGTGGATGATGGAGAAAATCTCGCAATCCATCAGCATTTGAGCATATGACCAGATGCGGCTGCCATGCAATAACCCTGCACCCAGCAACATATCAGACATCACCAGGCTGGCCAGGACGGTGGACAGGCTGTTTTCAACCCCGGCGTGCCAGTTAGGCTCCTTGGCGCCGGTGGCGAATGAGCCCATCGACAAAGGAATGTCATAAAAATCAGAGAGCTTGTTTTGGGCCGCACCGAAGATAAAATCTTCGGGACCACCACCGGTATAAGCGCCCGTACGCAGATCAGAGGCGGTTTGAGCGGCAGCATAAAACACCGGCGCGCCCGGGAATGCCAGCTGGATGAGGGCAGTGGCGCTGATCACTTCAGCATTGCCCACCACAAGGTTTCCGGCGAGTGTGGCAGGGCCGGTGGTGAGACAGGCGGCCATGGTCATGAAGCCAACCGGCAGGCCAGCCTCGGCACCAATCAGGGCGGCATCCAGGCTGCCGCCATCCTGGCCTAGAGGCGGGGCTGTGCATTGCATAATTGAGAGTATGGGTCGTTGGCGCAGGGTTTGCCTGCTACCGGCGATGGCAGCAGCCATTTCTACTGCAGCACGGGCTTCTACTTCATTGTATATACTTTCAGTTTGAGCGTGTTTGGTTGAGTTCTGCCAGATGGCGCGCAGCTCGTGCAAGCCGCGGGTTTCAGCAGGAAAATCTTGGGCAGATACTGCGACCCAATGGAAGGCTATTTCTTCGGTCGCATCAGCCAGCCGGGCAATATCAGCCACATCCTGCCAGACTGACGTGCGCCGCTTGCCGGTGTTAATATCCAGCACTTCGATGCCGCAGCCATCAGTACCCAGGAATACATGGTTACCATCCAGGGGAAGGTCTTGTTCCGGGTTACGAGCAGCCAGGTTGTATTTTGGTGGCGCGAGCTTTAGTGCATCCTCGATAATCTGTCCGGGCACTTTAACAATGGAAGTATTGCGATCCACCTGAGCCCCATGGGCTTCCCAGATATCCAGCGCCCATTTTGATGGGAAGCGAATACCGGTATTTTCGATGACATCCAGGGTGGCAGTATGCAGGCGAAGGATTTCCTCTTTGGAGAGGATTTCAAGGCTGAGCTTGGGATTAGTTATGGATTTGATCTTACCGGCCGTCATAGTCACCTGCTTCGAGTCAGACGCCTAATAGCTGCCTGGCTAACCGGGCCGCGCCAATGGCATCTTCACTGTAACCATCAGCACCAATTTGCTTAACCCATTCCTGGGTCACCGGTGCCCCACCAACCATGACCTTCACTCTACTGCGTAAACCAGTATCTTCAAGGGCTTCGATCACGTCTCTTTGGTGTACCATCGTGGTGGTGAGCAGGGCGCTCATGGCTACAATATCAGCATTAACATCACGGGCTTTTTCAACCACTTTCATTACAGGTACATCAACTCCCATATCAATGACCTGGAAACCCGTCGCCGAGAGCATGGTTCCAACCAAGGTCTTGCCAATCTCGTGGATATCACCCTCCACAGTGCACAAAACCACCTTTCCGAGCATTTTACGTTCAGTACCACGTTTGGCAAGCTCCGGCTCAAGCACGGCGACTGCAGCCTTCATAGCTTCACCCGCCATCACCAACTCGGGCAGGTACATCAGTCCGCAGCTGAACTGGTCTCCGACAAAGTTCACTCCGCTGACAAAACCCTTATTGATGGCTTCAAGGGGATCTATACCCAGGGCGATGGCCTGCCTGGCCAGGTCGGCGGCTTTCTCGGATTCACCATCGGTGATACTTTGTGCCATTTCTTTGAACAGGTCTTCGGTTCGCATTTTTCTCTCCTTATAATTGCTAGATTTACCCAATCGGGAAGTTGGTGTTGATTTGTGCTTCGCAATCCTGGACCAACTGGTCTGGAATTTCCAGAATCGATTTTAGATCGTTCCACTGGTTTTTAATGTGGTTGGCAACCTCGAGTGAAGCATTACGAGCATTATGAGACGCCAGGGCATCAATGATAGCTTTATGCTCATTCAGCTCCCGCACCAAGCTCGATTGTAATAGCTCTGGATGCCTGAACATGTATTCGTATAACATCCAATCCGGAAATGCATTGGTGGTCATTTCATAGAGCTTATTCAGCAAGCCGTTGCGGGCTGCCTCGACAATGCTGGTGTGGAATTGTTTGTTCAGTTTACGCAAATTTGCCATGTCCTCAAGGTTCATCAGGCTGGCAGTCTGTTCCACTAATGCAGTTAAGGCTTCGATCTCTTCAGGACGGACTAATCCAGCTGCCCGATGAGCAGCATTAGCTTCCAATAATAAGCGCAGCAGGAATGCATCCACAATTTCCTTGATTTCAAGGATTGGTACCCTGACACCTCGGTATGGTACCCTTTCAGCCAACCCGGTAGCCACCAGGCGATCTAATGCTTCTCTAACCGGGGTTTGACTTACACCCAGCAAGGTGGAAATGTCCTCCTGGCGGAGCCAATCACCGGAGGTGTATTTTCCCGCGATGATTTTGCCAGACAAGTTATCATAAACCTCATCGGTTAATGAGCGTCTCCGCAAAGGTTCTCCGGTATCCGGTTGGGAATTATCACTATCCATGTTTAAATCATCGCTCGAAGCGTGGAATCTATCGCCTGTTAATAATATATATTATATATTATATATTATCAAGCTGGTGATGTAAAGGAAAGGTCATGACCAAGAGGGGCGCTGGATTAAAAACACACACTCCGGGATGTATTTTTCGTTAGCCGACAATTTTTCAACCTGCTTTACAGGCGCACCCAATAGCTCTTCGAGTATATATGCATCCATCTGGCATATTTCGGGGCGTGACTTGAGGAGGGAGAAATAAGGGCAATGCCCCAGAATTATGCGCGGATTTTCAAAATGAGCTTCCCAGTGCGCCTGGTAATTCATTTGATTGAGTATATGTACGGATGAGTATAATCGGCGGGTAGGGTTGGCCGTGTCGGGAGAAAATTTTGCCACCATTTGACCAGCGATCATTTTTAGCTGATGCACATTACTGCCCTCGCTAGCCCTGTCCAGGATATAGGTAAGAAGGGTTTCCACCAGGGGTAGAAAGTTATCTTGCATTTTCATCTTACAGCTGAAAATTTGAGATGGCCTGCCGCGATAGGGCGCGGGTTTCTGACCGATCGCCGTGACGCTGCCCTGAGCGGTTAAGATAGACAAATGATGGCGGATATTGGCTGGTGTTACATGAAAAACCCGCGCAAGCTCATCGACAGTTGCGCTCTGCCGTTCCAGCAGGTAATTCAAGATTTTTTGCCGGGCATTCATCGCTTGGTTGGTTCCAAGTATATCAAAAAACCCAATAAATGCAAATATATATTTGCGTATATCAATTGACACTTGAGGAGATAAAGGTATAATGGTTCTGATCTGTTAATTGAGTTGAGGAGAACAACCCTATGAGCTTTGACTTGAACAATCCCGGCTACGAAATACCACCTGAGATGCAAAGCCAGGTATCCATCACCACGCTGGATAAAATCTACAATTGGGGACGGCGCTCGTCCATCTGGCCGATGATGTTTGGGCTGGCATGTTGTGCGATCGAGATGATATGCACGGCCACTAGCCGCTTTGATTTTAGCCGTTTTGGCATGGAAATCATGCGACCAAGCCCTCGCCAGGCAGATTTGATGATCGTGGCAGGAACGGTCACCAAGAAGATGATTCCGCAAATCGTCAGGCTCTATAACCAGATGCCTGAGCCTAAATATGTGCTGGCAATGGGTTCCTGTGCATCGGGTGGAGGCCCATTTAAAGAAGGTTACAATGTCGTTTCAGGGGTCGATGAATATGTACCTGTGGACGTGTACGTTGCCGGATGCCCGCCCACCCCTCAAGCCCTGCTAAATGGCCTGATCACCTTGCAGAAGTTGATCGATAAACAATCCATTAAGACCGTGCGCTGGTATAAAAAAGGCGTCGTGGAGCCTTTGGTCGTACCCGTTCTGGGACCAGATTTAATGGATCCACGTAAGTTTGAGCAGATCAAGCAATATTCTCAGAGCAGGCTTACCGCTCAGCAGCCTGTTCTTCCCGATGAAAGTGAAAACAACACGAGATTGTAAGCCGCGGAGAAAATTCATGGAAACCCAAAATATTGCACTTTCATCAGAACTGACCCAATTATTTCCGGATGTTATTTCCAGGGATGAGCGCCCAAGCTATGAAGGTTACCTGATAAAACCAGAACACCTGATTCCAACATTAAAAGAATTACGCGACAACCTGGGTTATGATTACCTGTCATCCGTGACCGGGGTTGATTATTTGCCCGAAGGGAAAATGGAGGTTGTATACCACATCCGCAAATCAACAGGTGGCGCACCCCTGGTGATTAAGGCACAGCTGGACCGGCAAAACCCGGTGGTTGAATCGATCGTGCCCCTTTACCCCGGGGCAGAATTTCAAGAGCGCGAAGCCTGGGACCTGTTAGGCATTAAATTCGAAGGTCATCCAGATTTGCGCCGCATCTTAATGTGGGAGGGATTTTCAGGGCATCCCTTGAGGAAAGACTGGAAAGAAGGTTATTACGAGGAAGATGCCAAGCCTTTTAAAAGCCGCTGGCCAGTCGGACATTATGTGAGTGCAGAGGAAAAAAATCCTCTAGGCATGAATGTAGATTTTCCCGCAGGGTTCGATCCTGAAAGCTGGGTGCCTGAACCCGAAACTGCTTTATACGCCGGACTTCAAAAGATCGAACGTGATGATGAAGAAACAGGTATCGGGACTGAACAGGTCATTGTTAACCTGGGACCCCAACATCCCTCCACACACGGGGTATTCCGCATGGCTGTGAAGCTGGATGGAGAAACCATCGTCGGATTAAAACCCGTGATGGGCTACCTGCACCGCAATCACGAGAAAATTGGCGAACGCAATACTTTCCTTGGCAATATGCCCTATACCGACCGGTTGGATTATTTCAACTCGATGAGCAATAATTTCGGCTACGCGCTGGCGGTGGAAAAATTAATGGGCATTAAACCTCCCGAACGGGCGGAGTACATCCGAGTGATGATGGCTGAGCTAACCCGTATCGTGAATCACCTGGCATTATTTGGTTTTTTGATGAATGACTTCGGCGCATACTTCACGCCTTTCCTGTATGCTTTTGAAGAAAGGGAGCTGATCCTGGATATATTCGAAGCTGTATCTGGCTCGAGGATGATGTGCAACTACTTCCGCTTTGGAGGCGTGGCAAGGGATATACCCGATGGAGTCTTGGAAAAAGTTAAAGGCCTGGTGTTTGATCGGCTACCCCGCAAGATCGATGACCTCAACCTCTACATTACCAATAATGAAGTAGTACGGCATCGTGCGGAAGGGATTGGCGTGCTCACACCTGAGCAAGCCATCGCTTATTCCTGCGTCGGCCCAGTATTAAGGGCTTCAGGGGTGCCGTATGATCTGCGGCGAGCTCAACCGTACAGCATTTATAACCGCTTCGACTTCGATGTCGCCGTACGCTATCACGGGGATGTGTATGACCGGTACCTCATCCGCTTGGATGAGATGCACCAGAGCCTAAAAATCTTACAACAGGTATTGAAAGGCATCCCCGAAGGACCAATCCAGGAAGGCAAGCCGCAATATATCGTGAAAGTGCCGGCCGGCGAAGCTTACGGGTGCGTGGAAGGACCAAAGGGAGAGCTTGGCTTCTATGTTGTTTCAAATGGCAAACCCAACCCATGGCGCTATCATGTGCGTGCACCATCATTTATAAACCTGACCCCGCTGGAAACCCTATGCATCGGTTCCAAAGTAGCTGATGTGGTAGTGATCCTTGGATCCATTGATATTGTATTGGGTGAGACCGATAGGTGAGTGAAGAATGTCTGAACAGAAGAATGCTTACATGTATGGCATAGGTGTCTTGAAGACTTTAGGACTAGCCTTCAGGCATTTTATCGAAACTTATATTGACGACATCAGGTTTTGGGGGAAGCGCTACCGCACTCCCGAGGGGATTGCATATCGCAGCAGCAAAGACGTGAAAGGCGTATTCACGGTCCAATATCCTGATGAGAAAATACCAGTACCCGAAGAATTCCGTTATTTGCCTTTCCTTATTTATGAAGAGAAGGATGGGCAGATTGAATACCGCTGTACATCCTGTGGGATTTGTGCAAAGGTATGCCCTCCTCAGTGTATATGGATCGTTCGTTCCACCAATCCCAATACCGGGCGCCCAATACCCGACCCGGCAGAGTTTTATATTGATATTGATGTTTGTATGAATTGCGGCCTATGCGCGGAGTACTGCCCATTTGATGCCATTAAGATGGACCACAACTATGAAATCGCAAATTATGACCGCCAATTTAATGTATACGATAAGGCAAAATTGGGCAGACCGGTTTCGTATTATGCCTCCATCCGCCCGATCAATTATCAGCGGGAAGAAGAGGCACGCCTTGAAGCAGAAGCCATTCGGGCGGCCAGGAAGGTGTAAGCATAATATAATTATTAATGTTAGGCCGTTTCATAATGAATGGAGATTTCGTTGCCTGGAAGCATTGATCTACTTTTTCCCTCCTATGCTATAGAACCACTGCGAAAATTACGGGGTGAACAATGGGAGAACCTGATCAACAGCTTGCTTCAGCAGGATTGCTTAAGCCTGGAGCGGATTGCATTTGTACTGTTCATGGTCAGGTTATGTGGCTGCACCAGCTGCCAATCCGATTCGTTTCGTGCCATGCGTGGCTGCGTGATTTGCTCGAGCAATACGATTAAGCGGTATAAAGGAAATGATCAAAGTTTAATGGATTTATTTAATGACGCAAAAATAGAGATGGGTAAATATTTAGAAGAGGTTGGTTGAAATGGCGGTTGATTTACCTACGAAGGATGCGATCCTGGAATCACTTAAAAATGTGATCGAGCCAGAATTACGGAGGGACCTGATATCCTTGAATATGATCCGTGATGTGGCGGTTGAAGGTGGCGTGGTGAGCTTCACCATTATTCTGACCACCCCAGCCTGTCCGTTGAAATCCACCATCGAAAGCGAGGCCAGGAAAGCCGTTATGGCATTGCCTGGGGTTACCAAAGTGGATATAAAAATGGATGCAAGTGTTCCCAACGATGGAAGGACGAGAGGATTATTACAGCTACCTATCCGTAATGCGATCGCCATTGCCTCTGGCAAGGGAGGGGTCGGGAAGAGCACCGTGGCAGCCAATGTGGCAGTATCCCTGGCACAGGCTGGGGCATGTGTTGGGTTGCTGGATGCCGATATTTACGGCCCGAATATTCCCACCATGATGGGGGTAGCCAAGCTACCTCCGCCGACCAAAGAGAAGTGGAAGCCTGCTGAAGCCTACGGTGTCAAGATCATGTCGATTGGCTTCCTGGTGGGGCCCGACCAACCATTGATATGGCGGGGACCGATGCTGCATTCGGCCATCCGCCAGTTTTTGAGCGATGTGGAATGGGGTGAGCTGGACTACCTGATCGTGGATTTACCCCCAGGCACGGGAGACGCGGCACTGAGCTTGACCCAATCGCTGCCGCTAAGTGGTGGGGTGATCGTAACATTGCCGCAGCAAGTCTCGCTGGATGATGCCCGCCGTGGCCTGGAAATGTTCCGCCAACTGAACGTGCCCATCCTGGGAGTTGTGGAGAACATGAGTTACTTGGAATTGCCCGATGGTACCCGGATGGACATCTTTGGTAGCGAGGGAGGAGAAAAACTGGCTAAGCAGGGAGGAGTCCCATTTTTAGGCTTGGTGCCTATGGATGCATCGGTTAGAATTGGAGGCGATATAGGGAAGCCGGTGATCGTCGAATCTCCCGATTCACCTGCTGCAGGCGCATTGGTAAAAATTGCGCAGCAGATCGCCGCCAGGGTGAGCGTGGCTGCATTGGAAAAAATCAAGCCGGTGCCAATCAGCATTATTGAGTGAATGACATCATGTTGGGAAGAGGAAAAATTCGTGGAAGACATTGATCAGAACACGACTACCGAAAGATGTGTGGTTGGTTTACGATTTCAATCGATTGGTAAAATTTACCATTTTGACGCCACCGATTATAAAAGCGTTCAAAAGGGTGATTATGTGGTGGTGGAAACAAGCCGGGGTACGCAGCTGGGACAGGTGGTGCAATTTATCACCAATCCGGAGCGCAGCCTGGGTGCAGGATTAAAGTCGATATTGCGCATAGCCACACCAAGTGATTTGTTGGTCAAGCAGGAATGGGAGCGCCAGGAAATCACAGCACTAGCCACATGCCGGGCCAAAGTAGCCGAGATGCACCTACGCGATGTGAAAATCATTTCGGTAGAATACAGCCTGGATGGGAAGCGCCTGTTATTCATATACAGCAGCGAAGAGGGAGAAAAAGCCGACCTGAAATCGTTGAAGCGAGCATTGCAGCGTATGTTTCCTAATACCCATGTGGAATTGCACATGGTTGGACCTAGAGATGTTGCAAAAACGTTGGGGGGGATGGGTGCGTGCGGCATGGAACGCCGATGCTGCGCATTATTTTTGACTGAATTCAGCCCTATTTCGATCAAGATGGCCAAGGAACAGGGTATTTCGCTGACGCCCACCGAAATCACCGGGATGTGTGGAAGGTTACGCTGCTGCCTGGTGTATGAATATGAGCTATATGTAGAGGCCAGAAAACAGTTACCAAAACGAGGGAAACTGGTGGTGACACCACGCGGTAATGGGAAGGT
>Ga0172362_10000167_pt1 | contig 48164 bp, 46 predicted proteins | sample LakKivs1_kivu2a2_FD_114534 | JGI IMG/M metagenome (GOLD analysis project Ga0172362, IMG submission 114534) | Sediment microbial communities from Lake Kivu, Rwanda - Sediment s1_kivu2a2 | ecosystem: Environmental > Aquatic > Freshwater > Lake > Sediment | place: Rwanda: Western Province, Lake... | reverse complement strand
CTACGGGCGGCGGCCTCGGCGGCGGAGGCGGCGGCATCGGCGGCGGCTCCGGCGGCGAAGGAGGGGGCGCTGCGCCGACACCACCACCCCCGCCCGTTTACGATTCGACGCTCGAAGGCGCCCTGGGTCTCCTGCGCGCTTCCATCAGCGGCGCGTACTTCTATGATCTCATCATCGAGAAAAGCATCTCCGTTTATTACGCCGACGTGTCGCTCTTCGGGCTGGACCCCTTCAGCGTTGGGGCCTTCTGGGTCGATACGGCCTTCAACACGATCGTCGTCAACGAGCTCCTGAGGAGCCTGTTTCCTGAGCCGGCGGTGGCGGCCGTCATCGCGCACGAGGCCACACACGCCGATTATTCCTATCACCCGCAGATACGCATCAACGAGACGTTGACGCGCCATCCGGAGCTGACGGCGAGCGACCTCCACATCGCGCAGCCGCCTTACAATTCGATCGACCAGGAATACAACGCCTTCCGGAGCCAGGTCCTGGTCTGGAACGAGACCAAGAACGGCTACAGCGAATACAATATGGACCGCATGGCGGGCCTTTACGCGCAGGGCGAAAGTTTCATGAAGACCGAGATCCGCGCCCTCTATGGCGACCAGGAGCTGCCGGAATATTAGGGGTGAGAGAAGATGCTGACGACGAAGAGGAAGAGGACGCTTCAGGTTTGTCGTGCCATAGGGATCTTTGTTGTTTCGACAGGGGTGATGACGATGATGAGCTGCCGCGGATATCCGCAGTCAGAGAAGATCGCGTATGAAAGCTACGAGACCAAGGATCCCCAGATCGGGGTCGTCACGCAGAAGATCGTCGGTTGGAGCGCCAGCGAGAGCCGGGGTTCTTATGAACCCTACGCCATGGTCGTCTTCTACGAGCCGCGGCGGGAAGAGAAGGGCTTTCGGGCTGAAATGATCATCGCTGTGACAGACAGCGCCAAGACGGCGGTGGCGCCGACCCTCGAGGCCATGGTCACGGACCTCCTGGCCCGGCGCCAGCAGTTGACGGACTACAGGCTCATCTCCCGGTCGGAAGGCAAGGTCTTCGACGCCCAGGCGTCTGTCGTGGAGCTTTCGTACAACGTACCCGCCAGCTTGAACGCGCTCGAGCGCCGGCTGACGCCGATACGCGAGAAGGTGGTCCTCTTCGTGCGCGGGGCGCGGCTGTATCAGGTCCGCTACGTCAACACCGAAGACGAATACCCGCGCCTGGAAGAGGCCTTTGAGCGCCTGCTCGCCTCGCTGGCCTTCCAGGCGTCGCCGCCGGCGTCCCCCGAGGCGTAGAAATTTTAGGAAATTTGTCCCGCGGGCCCTTGTCGGTCGCCAGGCGGTTGTGTTATACTTTGAGCGGCCTTAGAATCCGGTGTGCGCCCTGGGCAATATCAGGGGTTGAGCGACACTCTAACCCAAGGGGGCGAGGAGCCCCAGGGAGCCGGGAGGCCACTTGAGATCCCGCCCCCTACGTTTTTAAGGGCGCCGCCGAAGGCGGCGCCTCCATAGCGAAGCCCCGTCCAAGACCTTTGGGCGGGGCTTCGTTTTATACCTTCGCGGCCAAAAACCGCGGCCCTTGGATGACCGGAATGTCTTATTCCAGATTCATCCTGAGCGCAGTTCAGGACAGGCCGCGGATGGATTTGGCCGCTCAAGTGTTGCGCCGGGAAGGGAACCCCGGACTTCAGCCCGGGCGGGGCTTCATTTGCGGGCGACGGCGATCAGAGATATGCCCCAGGACTGCGGCAGGAGCTTTTCGAGCTTGAGGAAGAGAGGCAGGCAGCGGTCAAAGAGCCTCCCCTGCAAGGCAGGCAGGACCTTGCGTCTCAGGATCCGGCTGTTGAGGAACCAGCCTAAGGACGCGAAGGTGTTGTGAAATTTCATGCGTTCGACGGTGAAGCCGGCCCGCTTCAGCAGGTCGGCCAACTCGTCTTTTTCGTACCGGCGGAAGTGGCCGAGGTGACGGTCGAGCGAGCCGTAAAGGGCCTTGTGCGCCGGGACCAGCAGGACGAGACGTCCATCCCTGGGGAGGATCCCGTGGAAGGTCCTGAGCGTCTTTTCATGGTCCTCGATGTGCTCCAGGATGTTGACGCAGACGATCGTGTCCACCGGATGGCCGCGCAGCTCGGCCGGCGGCTCCCCGCTGACGTCGAAACGCACCACCGAAACGTGGGGCGCATGGCCGAATCGGTCTTCCAGCTGTCTCAGATAGGTGTCCCGGGTGTCTGAGAGGATGAGGCGCTGGCTGTGGATGGCCAGGGCGGTGGAGAGCGTGCCCATCCCTGCCTCGGTCTCCAGGACCTTATCTCCGAGATACGGCTTGAGGGCGGCGAACTGGTAACGCGTGTTGTTGCGCAGGCCGCCCATGCGTTGCAGCGTTTCATCGCCGACGTCGACCGCGCCACGGTCCCACTTGCACCTCAGGAGGCAACCCACGCATCTGAAAAAATCCGTCCACCGGATCTTTTTTCCCTGTTCATAATCCCGGCCGTTGTAGGAGATGGGGACCTCGTACACACGCAGCCGCTTCTGGAAGACGCGGGCCGTGATCTCCGCCTCGATGCCGAAGCCGTTGGCCGATAACGGGAGGCTCTGGATGACCTGCCGGCGGAAGGCCTTGTAGCATGTCATCAGGTCGCTCAAGGTGGTGTCATAGAGGACGTTGGCGATCAGGTTCAGGAGGCAGTTGCCGAAGGCGTGCCAGAAGTAAAAGATGCGGTGCGCGCCCAGAAAGCGCGTCCCGTAGACGACGTCGGCCTTGTTCTCGAGGATCTTTTGGATCAGGACGCTGTATTCTTCGGGGTAGTACTCGAGGTCCGCGTCCTGGATGATGACGATGTCGCCGGCCGCCTCGCCGATGCCGCGCCGCAGGGCCGCGCCCTTGCCGCGGTTGCGCTCCTGGTAGAAGACCTTGATCTCGGGGCCCTTAAGGCCGGCGAGGATGTCGCGGGTCCCGTCGGTGGAGCCGTCGTCGACGATGATGATCTCCTTTTCCAGCGGAACGGCGCGCACCTGCCGGATGATCTCGGCGATCGTCAGCTTCTCGTTATAGACGGGGATGATGATGGAGAGCTTCATGGGGTCTGCCCGTTGTCACGCCTCTATCGTAATAGACGGGGCTGCGGTCGTCAAGGGCCGCCTCATATTTCGTTGAGCGACGGGATGGCCCGCCGAGGGTCGTAGACAAAGCCGACGGCCGCGTCGTCTTCGTCAAAGGAGTCAAGGCGGAAGCCATAGCGCACCCATGGCGGCCGGCGCAGCCGCAGGTCGCGCCGGACATACGGGGTGCACAGCTGGTTGGTGTCCCAGCACCGGTCGTCCTTGATCGGCACGAAGATGAGAAGGCCCGAATGGGTGACGTAGGGCAAGTAGATCTGCTCGACCAGCCAGCTGAGCTTGTCGGGCCGCCAGACATTTGCGAGCCGTTGCCTGATGACGCGGTTTTTTTGGATCATGTCGAGGGTCCGTTTCTCGGCGATGTCGTCGTAGGCGATGGCGCAGGCAAAAAGGAGGAGGTAGGCGGCGACGATCTTCGAGGGGTTTTTCAGGGCGCGCAGCCACAGCGCGAAGACCATCGCCGGCAGCATCGCGAAGAATGCGTAGCCGAAGCGCAGGTTCGGGACCTGGACATACCAGTGGATGAGCGTCGCAATGCAGGGGATGGGAAGGAGCCACAGGGCCGGATGCGTCTGTGCCGTCTTCTTGCGGAAGAAGGTCGCGACATTGGGGATGAGCCCCAGGGCGGCCAGCACGAGGGGCATGATGACGTAGACGTTTTTGTGGTAGGCCCCGACCTTCTTCCAGACGTCTTGCGCGTACGTTATGATGGACATCTGCTTGGCCTCAAGGCTGGCCTTGGGCATGCGCCAGTCGACGTCGAACTTGCCGTAAGGCAGAGGATAGATGAGCCACCCCGATTGGATGACGCCGTGGACAAACCAAGGGATGATGGCGAAGAGGCCGGTGATGATGATTCCCCAAACGAGACGCCGGGTGTTGCCCAGGAGGATGGCCCGCCGCGAGCGCCACATGATGATGAACAGGATGAGGAAAGAGGTGGCCGCGTAGATCAGAAAAGTGATCTTGGTGGTGATACCGAGGAGGATCAGGGTGAAGAAGCTGTAAAAGAACCACGGCGTCTCCGGCGCGTCGTCTTCGCTGTTTTCCAAAAGCTGCAGAAGGAGCGAGGAGCAGATGATGGCCAGGACCATGACGGCCAGGTCCGGCGAGGGACTGGGCATGAAGATCAGAAAGACCTGGTGGAGGATGAAGGGCAGCATGAGCGCCTGAAAGATGTCGACGGGCCGCCGCCGGTCAACGGGCCGCAGGATCCTCAGGAAGCTGATCCAGAACTGCAGGAGAGCGACGAGGAGCAGGGTGCTGTTGGCCAGGTGCGTGCCACGGCCCGTCCACACTTCCAGGAGGCCGGCGTAGAGGAAATAGGTCTGGTTGAAGGCCAGCCGCGCGTGCAGGTTGCCCAGGCCCGGGACCACCGGAAACGACGTGACCCAGCGAATGGCGGGCAGGTGGTAGAGTCCCGCATCATAAAAGACTGGCAGGGAGGCGGCGTAGAACGCGACGATCCAGGCGAAGCCGAGGGCCGGCAGGTAGAACGACCATCCAAGCCGCGGCTGCGACGGCAGTCCCTTGGCCAAGGCCTTTTTTTGTTTTTTGGTGAGCCGTGGCTGACGCCGCAGGTGGCGGGCGTACTGCCAGAGCCCGGCGCACCCCCAGGCCAGGACAACGAAAAACGCCGCCATGTTGACCGGGGCCACGAGGTGCCAGACCTGGAGGGCGAAGGTCCCCATAGCGAGGCCCACCCAGAAGCAGGAGAAGAAGTGTTCGATGCGGGCCGGCGGCGCCATGCCCATCCACCGCCGCACCGTCAGGCCGATGCCCGAGAAGAGGCAGAAGATGACGAGCCACGCCGCGCCCAGAAAGAAGGGAGAAGGTATCATTGCTTATATATTAGTCGTTCGCCTCCTGGACGTCAAAAGATTTTGTTGAAGGCGGCGACGCAGCCCAAAAAAAGACCGCCGGTCTTGCGGCGGTCTTTTTCGGAAGTCGGCGCTTGCGCAGCGGTTTCTAGTCGCTGTTATACAGGAAGTGGATGACGCCCTTTTTGAGATCTCTCGAGAAAAGCTGGTCTTCCCTCATCGAGCCCTGGGCCCGGAAGGCACCGCTGACGATGAGCCACGTCGCGATGACGAGGAGGGGGGAGAGTTTCAAGACGAGGCCGATCTCGCGCCTCCGGTGCCGCTGCGCGGCGAACCTGAGCCGGCCGCCGCCGAGCTTGTCGTTGATCATGCGCCGGACCCTGTCGCGGTCCATGTGCAGGAACTCGACACCCAGCGCGTAGCAGGGCTGGCCCGCCTTTCTCGTCAGGGCCACGTGGCGCACCCAGCCGGTCCCGCGGGCGACGCGTCCGGACCAAGGGACGCGCACCCGCATGCTGACAGGCGTGTCCACGTCGATCCCGTCCTCGGCGTACAGGCGCGCCCCGCCCAGGCTGATATCGTCCAGGTAGGCCCGCATGACACGCAGGCGGTCGCCCGGGACAGGTGTCTTGATGGTTACGTGGCCGTCCAGGCTGATGCGTTGATGACGTCGGATGTCAGACATGTCTTCTCTAACTAAATGAGTTGCATATTTCATGCCACGGTGTCTTGGAGAGATAGAATTTTTATTCTTTTGCGCGCCAGAAAGATAGGGCGCTCAAAGAAACTTCACCCTTTCTCCTTTTGTTGTTTTCCAACGACAGGCCTCGACCCGTGTCGCCGGTTTCCAACTTTTTTGTTGCACGGGGCCGCGTTTCAGCACAGAATAAAACAATAAAAGACAACGGCAGCGCAACCGCAGAAGGAGGTCGTTATGGCCGAAGGCGAAAAGAAACAGTTCATGACCGCTCTGTTGCTCTCCATCTTTCTCGGCGGTCTCGGCGTCGACAGGTTTTATCTTGGGTTTACGGTGCTGGGCATCGTGAAGTTGTTGACCGGCGGCGGCTGCGGCATCTGGTGGTTGATCGACGTTATCCTCATCGCCACGAAGAAGCTGAAGGACGCCAACGGCAACGACCTCCAGGGAAGCGGCGTCTGATCCGTCTTGAAGTGAACAGGAGGGCGCTCCGGATCCTATGGGACCACAATTTGCCGTTCATTCTCTGGAGCGCGGCGGCAGCCAGTAAGGCCTTTCTGGGGGTGCCAACGGACGGGTACACATGTCCCGTCCGTTCCTTTTTGGGGCGGTGTCCGGGCTGCGATCTGATGCAGGCGTATGCAGGCTTCCTCAAGACCGGCCGCGCTCCTGCGTGGTTTTTCGTGATTTTCGGTCTCTTCCTCGCGAATGTTCTTGTCTCTTTCCTGCGCGCGCGGCGATGGGCTGGCGATCACAGGCCCTGTTAATAGATATTCTCCAAAAAGCAACACCAGTCTTTTTTTTGTGACAAACTGCTGCTGGATTTGATTTTTGAGCCCTGTTTTTTAAGATCTCATTTTTCTTAATATTTATATTATAACCTATTGTAAATCATAGAGTTACGCTTATATTGATGGCTGTCTTTTTTGATTGGTATGTTTATTGCACTATATCCAAAATATAGAGGGGGACTATGAGACGGAACGATTTTGTGCTAACATTAACTACAACAATAGGTTAGGAAGAAAGGCAGGTTGTACTCATGAGTTTTGACCCCCTGGTTGGAGATTCCCTCGAGCAGGTTCCAGAAACGATGGAGTCCGGTTTCAATACGAGTATGCCAGAGTCCACGAGAGAAATGCCCAAACATAAGGTGGAGTCTTTTCTCCTGGGATCCTCGGGTGCCAGGGGGGTCTCGATGCTGCAGGCCTTGATGATTCTCGACCACGAACGCTGCTCGGAACCGCCGCAGCAAAGGGGTGTACGGCTCGGCCGGCGCGCCGTCCGGACAACGGAGGGTGCCGAGAAGCGCTTGGCTATCTCGGACGTGCGGGCGGCCCTGGATCATCAAATTGAGTTCGGCGGACACATCGAGCACATCCTGGTGCATCTCGGGCTGGCGGACGAGGAGGAGATTCTCAACGAGCTGACGACGCATTACGGTTTTCCGTACCTGCCCTTGAGCCATTACGAATTCGACGACAATGTGGTTCGGACGGTCCCCTCCGAGGTCGCGCGCCATTATTGCCTCATCCCCATCGACAGGATCGATAACATCCTGACCGTCGCCATGGCCAACCCCCTGAACAGCGACGCTGTCAAGGACATCCAGCGCCTGACGGGTTGCTCGATCCTTGTGATGGTCGCCAAGGCGAGCGAGATTCGCGAAAAGATTGAAGCGTGTTACCACCGCTTCGGTGGATTGTTCGACGAGAAATAGCTCTATATAAGGTAATAGGCAGCAAGTCCCATGAATAGACGCGGCACGTCAAACAAGAGACTGATCCTGTTGCTGGTCATCCTTTTCGGGTTGGCCTGCGGCAACATGTACATACTCTACGCTCAGGAGACCTCCTCCAAGGCCCTCTTGAGCCCCGGCCAGAAGATCGCGCAGTTGCCGGTCTTCGAGGCGCTGCGCGAATATCAGATGCGCAACGTCTTCAGCCGGGTCGTCCTGAGCCGGCAGATGATGGAGGAGGTGGCGCTGGCCGCCTTCCACAACGTCCACCCGGGCAGCCTCGAGTGGAAGGAGGGCGTCCCGGAGCAGGCCGGCATCGATCTCTATGTCGTGACGAAGGACGAACTTTACCTCTATGATAAGACCGACCAGGACTTGCGGCAAGTCGGCGACGATCGCGCTGGGGCCGTTTTGCAAAGGTACCTGGCCCGTCGGGAGGCCCTGGTCGGATTGATCTACGTCGCCGATACCAAGGTGCTCGGCGAGAATGTGCCTGCCGGCGACGTCCCTTTCTACGCCCGCTCCCAGGCGGACGTGCTGTGCCAGAACGTGAATCTTTTCTGCCTCTCCGAGGGGTTGCACAGCATGGTGAAAGAGAGGATCGACCATGAGGCGCTCGCGGCCGCGATGGGGCTCACCGGCCAGCAGCAGATCGCCCTGGTCCAATTCGTCGGCTATCCGAAGCAAGAGCGCGCGGACATGTAGGAGCCGCAGGAACTCGTTGCGGCGTCCATCCCTGTCTTTCGGGAATTTGAAAGGCAGGGATAATTATTTGGCGTCCCGCCCGATGTGTGTTATTCTATGTTCATTGTCAGGAGGGATCCGTGGGGCGCAAGGACAAGAAGGCGAAGAAAGAAAAGGCCCGCTACCAGCCCTTCCGGGGCGTCTTCGTGGAAGGGCCGCCCCGCATGCCCTCGTCGTTCCTCCTGCTCGCCTTCCTGGTCACCGTCGGCTTCGTCCTCTACTCGAACACCTTTGACGGCGCCTTCCAGCTTGACGACGAGACGTCCATCACGACGAACGAGCACGTCCAGCGGCTCGAAGACATCGGCACGATCTGGCGGCACTGGCCGGCGCGCTTCCTGACGTACCTGTCCCTCGCCGTCAACTACGACATCGGCAAGGAAGAGGTCTTCGGGTACCACATCGTCAACCTCACGCTGCACCTCGTTGCCACCGTCCTCGTCTTCTGGTTCATTGGCCTCCTCTTCGGGACCCCGCGGCTGCGGCCCAGCGTTTCGCCGGCCTTCGCCAGGCTCTTCACCTTTCTCACGGCGCTCCTCTTCGTGACGCACCCCCTCCAGACTCAGGGGGTGACGTATATCTGCCAGCGCGCCGTCACCCTGGCCTCGGTCTTTTATCTCTTGACCCTGTGCGCGTACCTGAAGTCCCGCCTGATCGAGCGCGGCGAGGCGTCGGGGTTCTTCAAGAGCTGGTGCCTGCTTTCTTGGACATCGGCCTTTGTCGCCATGTTCACGAAAGAGTGGGTCATTACCCTGCCCTTTTCCATCTGGATCATCGAGCGTTTCTTCGTTTCTTCGGGCGAGAAGACGCCCTGGCGGCGTCTCCTGCCTTATTTCGGCATCACGCTCGTCCTGCCCCTGACGATGGCCCTGACCCGCACGGTGGACTTCGTCCACATGCGCAAGGCCGATGAGCCCATCCCGAACATCCGCTACTGGGAGTATCTCGTGACGCAGTTCCGTGTCATGTTCACGTACCTGCGCCTGCTGTGTTTTCCCGTGAAGCAGATGCTGGACTATGATTACCCGCTTTACAATTCGATCTTCGTCGCACCGACCTTCCTGAGTCTCCTCGGCCTCACCGGCATCGGCTGGGCGGCGGCCCGCGTGCGGCAGACCCAGCCGCTCATCACCTTCGGCGTCATCTGGTTCTTCCTGATCCTCTTTCCTGAGTCGGGGTTGATCCCGATCCGCGACCTCATCTTCGAGCACCGCCTGTACCTGCCGATGGTGGGCTTCGCGCTCGTCGTGGCGGGCGCGTCGTTCGCGTTCCTCGGGAAGGCCGACTGGCGACGGCCGACGGCCCTGATTCTCGCCGTGGCCCTCGTCCTCGGCGTTTTGACGTACCGCCGTAACTTCGTGTGGAAGTCGCAGATGACGATGTGGGAAGACGTCGCCGACAAGGCGCCGGGCAAGGCCCGCGCCTACAAGGGCATCGGCTTCGAGTACGAGAAGAAGCACGACTACGAGAAGGCGCTACAGGCCTATCAGAGGGCCATCGAGCTGCACCCGGCCTACGACGAGGTCTATTACAACATGGCGAACATCTACATCGAGCAGAAGAAGTACGACCTCGCCCTGGCGATGTTCGACCGGGCGATCGAGATTAAGGGGAACTACGCCATGGCCTACCACAACCGCGCCCTCCTCTACGCGATGATCGGCGAGAACGACAAGGCCATCCGCGACCTGGACAAGGCCATCGAACTGCAGCCGGATTACACGCTGGCATATCGCAACCGGGGGTATTATTACACGCTCAAGCAAAATTTTGAGCGCGCCATCGTGGACTACAACCGGGCCCTGGAGCTGAACCCCGAGTACGACGTGGTCTGGAGCGAGCGGGGGGCGTGTTACGCCAGGCTGGGCGATTACGAGAAGGCGATCCCCGATTACCGCGAGGCCCTGCGCCTGAATATGAGGACGGCCCAGGTCTATGGCAACCTCGGCTACGCGCTGTACAAGACGGGCCAGTTCGAGGAGGCGCTCCGGCACCTGACGACGGCAATCCAGATAGACCCGAAGTTTGTGAACGCCTACCACAACCGGGCCCAGCTTTATACGGACCTCAAGGAGTACCGCAAGGCGCTGGAGGATTTCAACAAGGCCGTCCAGCTGGCGCCCGATTTTGCCGCGGCCTACCGCAACCGCGGGGTCGTCTATGAGGAGCTGCAGCGGGACGACAAGGCCCTGGAAGATTTCCTGAAGGCGGTGGAGGTCAACCCCGGCTACGCCCTCGCGTACCACGACCTCGCCAGGCTCTACACGCGCCAGGGCGACCGCGCCAAGACCAAGGAGGCCCTGGACAAGGCCGCCTCCCTCGGCCTCCAGGTCGACCCCGAGCTCAAGGCCCGCCTCCAATGAGCCCAAATTGAGACAAAGGTCCGACCTTTTTGAAGGGGAAAATGAGACTCAAGGGTTCGGCTTTTTGTTTCATATGTTGACAGGAAAAAGGCAGACAGGGTAAAATAGAGGGCATATCATTTAAGGGCGGTACACATGATCAGCGCCAAGAACCTCTCCATGGACTACGGCCCGACGCGGGCGCTCGACGACGTCTCCTTCGATGTCCGCGAAAAGGAGGTCGTCGGTCTGCTGGGTCCTAACGGGGCCGGCAAGACGACCCTCATGCGGATCCTGACCACCTTCATCTATCCTTGCGCCGGCACGGCGACGATCTGCGGCATCGACATCATCAGGGAGCCGTTGCGCGCGCGCCGCCTGATCGGGTATCTGCCCGAGACGCCGCCCTTGTACCCCGAGATGCGCGTGGACGAGTACATCCGTTTCGTCGGGCAGGCCCGGGGCCTGAAGGGTCCGGCGTTCAGGCAGCGCCTGGAATGGGTGATCGAGGCCGCCCAGATCGCCGGCGTGTGGAAGCACGCCATCACAGAGCTTTCCCTGGGCTATCGCCAGCGCGTGGGCCTCGCGCAGGCCCTGGTTCACGACCCGGCCGTCGTCATCCTCGACGAGCCGACCTCAGGGCTGGACCCCATGCAGATCGTCGGCGTCCGCCAGCTCATCCGCGACCTCGCCCAGACCAAGACCGTCGTCTTCTCCACGCACATCCTCCAGGAGGCCTCCGCCGTGTCGGACCGCCTGGTCATCATCGACCGCGGCAAGATCATCGCCACCGGCACGCCGCAGGAGTTGAAGCACCAGGAGACCAAGGAGACGGGTTTCACCATCACGCTGCAGGCTCCCCGCGACGAGGCGTGGGCAGCGGTCAAGTCCATCCCCGGCGTCCTCGACGCGCGCATCGCCAGCGCGCAGGGCACCGAGGTACGACTGACCGGCACGGCCAAGTCGCTCGACGAAGTGGCGGTCTTCGTCAACCAGTTCGTCCGGCAGAAGAACTGGGCCGTCAAGGAGCTCTCCGTGCGCGAACCGTCGCTGGAAGACGTCTTCCTGGGTCTGTTCAAGAGGAAGCCATGAACCTGAAAAACATCTGGACGGTCTTCAAGAGGGAGGTCGGCGCGTATTTCAACTCGCCGATCGCCTATATCTACCTGATTGTCTTCGTCGCCTTCGTCAACGGCCTCTTCATGTCGCGTTTCTTCCTCCTGGGCCGGGCCGAGATGCGCGTCTTCTTCGACGAGCTGCCGCTCATTCTGCTCATCTTCATTCCCGTGGTCAGCATGCGCCTGTGGGCCGAGGACCGCAAGGAGAACACCTTCGAGCTCCTGATGACCTTCCCGATGCGGGCCATCGAGCTGACGCTGGGCAAGTTCTGCGCCAGCTTCGTGTTTTACGTCCTGGCGCTCCTGAGCACGGCCGCCATCCCCGTCATGCTCTTCGCCGTGGGCCGGCCCGATGCGGGCGTGATGGCGAGCGCCTACCTGGGCGCGGCCCTCCTGGGCGCGCTGTTCCTGGCCATCGGCATCTTCGTCTCGGGGCTCACCAAGGAGCAGATCGTCGCTTTCGTTGTCACGGTCTTAAGTTGTTTCCTTTTGTATTTCCTGGGCGTCGAGTTCTTCGCCTCGTTGATCGACGGCTGGGTGCCGGGGCTGGGCGCCTTCCTCATGAGGACGCTCGGCACCGCGGGCCACCTCGAGGGGTTCCTCAAGGGGGTCATCGACGTCAAGGACATCGCGTATTTCGTTGTCGGGGCCGCGGTCTTCCTCCTCCTGAACAGCTTTTACCTCGACAGCCGTTACCGGCCGAAGGCGCGTCTCCTCTTCGGCGCGGCGGTGGTGGTGTGTCTGGCCATCGTCATGGCGGCGAACGGGCTTCTCGCCGACGTCTCCTGGGGGCGGTTCGACGCCACCGAGGGCAAGATCTATACCGTCTCGCCCGCAACGAAGAGGATCCTGCGCAGCCTGCCGTCTGTGGTCTTCATCACCGTCTACCTGACGCCGGCCGAGAAGATGCCGACGTTCCTGAAGACCCTCGAACAGGAGCTGGTCGACAAGCTCAAGGAACTGCGCATCGCCTCCGCGGGCAAACTGGAGTACAAGACGGTCTATATCGAGGCCGCGCACCTGCTTGAACAGAAGACCCGGGGGGAGGGCCAGGAACGCGAGCCGACGCTCGAAGAGAAGCTGCAGGCCAAGGGCATCTTGCCGTTCCAGGTGGAGAGCATCGACCGCGACGAGCTCGGGGTCAAGCTCGTCTACGCGGCGCTGACAATCGACTACAAGGAGAAGATGCAGGAGGCGCTGCCGCGCATCTTTCCCGACACGGTGCAGGACATCGAGTACATGCTCATGTCGCGCATCGCCAAGCTCGCCCGCGAGAAGAAGCCCAGGGTCGTCCTCTTCGCCCCGCTCGAGCGCGGGGACATGGCGCCGGAGATGGTCAGGCTCCTCGCCAGCATGGGCGAGACGACCACGTCTTTCCAGGACGAGTACGCCATGATCACGCAGCTGTTGAACAACAACGGCTACGCGACCGGGCGCGTCGCGCTCACCGCCGACAGCGGCATACCGGAGGACACGGATGTCCTGCTCGTCTTCAAGCCCCGAGGCCTTAACGACCGCCAGCTTTACGAAATCAACAAATTCCTGCATCAGGGGGGCGCGGCCATCATCGCGGCGCAGGGCTTTGAGTGCAGCTTCCGGATCAAACCGCCCCAGGGCATCGAGATCCTCCCCATCCCCCAGGACCTGAGCATCAATAAGCTGCTGGCGAACTGGGGCTTCAAGATCGACGACCAGATGCTGATGGACGAGAGCAGCGACCTGATCTCCATATCGACGGGCGAGCGCAGCGGGCCGATGGCCGGCAATATGCCCATCCGCGCGCCGAACCAAATTTTGGTACGCCAGGAGTTCATGAGCCGCAGGCTCCCCCTCATGAGCCGCCAGTCTCCCTTCATGTACCTGTGGGGTTCGGTCCTGACCGTGGCGGCTGACATTATCGAAGGTGCGAAGCTGGATTATGACATCCTCTTTACCTCCACGAAGCGTAGTTGGCGGGTGCCGTTCCGTACGCTGGGCATCTTCGGCGGGGCCGCGCCCGTGTCGGCGCAGGACCTTGCCTTTCCCAGCGCGGGGTCGCCTGGCAAGTTCGCCTTGGGGATGATGGTGACTGGTCCGTTCCCGGACACATTTGCCGGCAAGGACGTGCCGCCGTGGCCGGCCAAGAAGGGAGAAGAGAAGCCTGCTGTGGAAGCGGCAAAGGAGCCCACAGTGGAAGCGGCAAAGGAGCCCACAGTGGAGGCGGCGAAGGAGCCCACGGAAGAGGCGGCGAAGGAACCCACGGAAGAGGGGACGAAGGAGCCCGCTGAAGAGGGGACGAAGGAGCCCGCTGAAGAGGGGACGAAGGAACCCACAGAGGAGGCGGCGACCGACGAGGCGTTGACGCCGGCGCCGGGCCGGCTCATCCTCATAGGATGCGCCAAGGTCTTTTCGGACATCCTCATCAACAATCCCCCCAACCTTAACCTTTTCGCCAACATGGTGGACGGCCTCGCCTTGGGCGAGGACCTCATTCAGATCCGCGCCAAGATGCAATCCGGCCGCCAGATCAACCGCTTGACCGATGCGCAGAAGGTCGGATGGCGCTTTGCCGTGGTCGCGGTGGTCCCGCTGTGCTGGACGGGCTTTGCCCTGGCACGGTTCTTTCTCCGGCGCAAGGAAAAACAGTTTTACCAACTGGCCCGCGAGCGGTAAATGAGATTAAAGACACTGATCGTCCTCCTCGTCATCCTTGCCGTCTTGGTCGGGCTTGGTCTCGCCAAGAAGGCCGGGCGCGAACGCGAACTCCGTGAGGCGGCGGCGCAGTCGCGCACGATTTCTCTGACGCAGGAGATCGACGAGGATTTTATCAGCAGCATCGTGCTCTACAAGGGGAGCGTTGCCGAGGACGAGAAGATCGTCCTCTCCCGCCAGGACGGCGGGTGGGTCCTGTCCAACCGCCACGGCATCCCGGCGAAAGCCGACCGCGTGGAGAGCCTCATCCGGAGCATGGAGCACGTCCAGGGCGAGCGCCGGGGCGTGTCGATGGACGTCTTTGCCGACTTCGGCATCGCCGACGACGAGGGGCTGCACGTCGTGCTGAAGGGTGAGGCCGGCCAAGAGATCGTGCACCTGGTCTATGGGGTCAAGATACCGCGTCTGGGCGTTGGGTTCTGTCGGTTCAGCGATTCTGAGGAGACGCTCATGGTCGAGACGAGACTGCCGTTCAGCCTGGGGATCTACGGCCCCGAGTCCGTGCTCAGCGATGATTCCTTTATCCAGTGGCGCATTTTCTCGGACAAGGTGAAGGAGGCTGGCCGCATCGAGGTCACGAAGGCCGGAGAAGAGAAGTTCGTGCTCGTCAAGGCCGAGGACGGGACGTGGACCTTTGACCCGCCGCAGGGCCGCCAGGAGGTGGACAAGGCGAAGGTCGAAGAATTTTTAAGGGTCCTCGCCGAGGTCGAAGGCCGCGACGTGGTCGACGCCGAGGAGGGCGTGGATTACGGTTTTGAGCAGGCCGGCGTGCGGGTCGTGGCCACGGTCCTCGGCGCAGAGGGCGGCCTGCCCGGCGTCTTCGATGTCCGGGTGGGCAGGAAGGTGCCGGACAAGGAGGCAATGTATTTCGTCAAGGCCCTGCCACAGGACCTCATTTACCTCGTCTCGGAGAACGCGGCCAAGAACCTGATCGTCGGCCGCGCGGACCTTGCGGTCTCCGAGCAGAAAAAGTGAGGCCTTGGATTCTTTTTTAAAATTGACGCCTTCCCCCTCCGGGAGTATCATAAAAAGAAAGCGCCCGGCAGCGTAACACGATCGGGGAGGGCCGTCCTGATGAGGGAAGACGTCATGGAGGAACGCAGGAAATTTTCACGGTTGGATATCAGCGTGGGCGTCGGCTGGCGGCGCCTGGGGCCCCAGATGGCCGATGCGCTGGCGGATATCGACGCGACGCGCAACATCGCCGAAGGCGGGGTATGCGTGGTGGCCAACGAGCGTTTTCAGGTGGGCGACCGTCTGGAACTGACGCTGACCATGCCGTCCGAGAAAATCATCAGGACGCTGGGCGAGGTCGTCTGGGTCCATGAGGCGGTGATGGCGCGCGAGGACGGCATCCAGCGCCTTGACGTCGGCGTGGCCTTTTCCAACGTGCCCCAAGACGAGTGGCAGGAGATAAAGCAGTTCCTGTATTCTTTCCCGTGAGACCTCTTTTTCCGTCCTTGCATTGCGGGCTCCTCGCGTGCCTGGGTCTGGTTTTGTGCGCCGGTCCGCTGGCAGCCCAACCTTCCGGTCCTGATACTGCCACCTACGATGCGGCGGACGCCCGTTTCATCAAGCGGGCCCAGGCGCAGACCGGCACTGACAAGGCCTCCCTCTACCAGACGTTGGGCTTCAGTTACTTCCGGCAGGAGAACTTTGACCGCGCGTTCCTTTATTTTAATGCCGCGGTCCAGGCCAATCCGCGGCTCTACTGGTCATGGTACTACCTGGCCCTGCTGAACCTGGAGGACGCCGACGCCGAGACTTACCTCAAGAAGGCCATCGTGGCCAACCAGGAGTTCGCGCCGGCCTACTACTGGCTCGGCCGCTACTACGGCAAGCGCGGCATGTTCGAGGAGGCGATCCGCGCCTTCGAAGGGTATCTCAAGAGCGCGTGGGCCGACCCCAACGAATACGGCCGCACGGACGAGGTCCGCGAACTGCTGAAGAAGCTGCGGCAGGGGGAGAAGACCGAGTGAATATCGACATGGCGGTGTCCCTGGGATTGGTCCGTGTCCTGTGCGGGGTGAGTCTCTTGACAGGGGCGGTCTGCCTGCGTTGGCCGCAGAAGGTGATTGCGTTCCAGCAGAGGTTTTATTCCTGGATCAACTGGCGCATGGAGCCGATCTCCATGTGCAAAGAGATCCGCAACACGCGCCTCATGGGTCTGGCTCTGGTCCTGCTGGCCGTCTCGGCCCTGCTGGTGTCCTGAAACGGCGGCGGTGAAGATGAGGGATCATATGTTTCGCAGACTTGGCGGCAGAAAAGGTATCTCTCTTTCTCTGGTGGGGCTCTTGATCGTGGGCCTCATCATCGCTTACCTCTTCATCAAGGTCATGACGACCTACCTGGGCTCTTCGATCAAGGGCAGCGGCGATCTGGCGGGTTCGACGGCCGTGTCGGTCGTTCCGACGGTGAGCGGCGGGTCAGCCGCGCCGGCGCAGGGCGTTTTGGAGTGGACGCGGCAGGAGGTCAATGCTGCTGGACAGCTGGGTCTGGAGCGCGAGAAAGAATTCGCCGAGATGAAGTTTTGACCGGACCCTCTGAATAATAGCTCTGTGCTCTGTAGGAGCTGCGCACGTAAGGTCCGCTCTCCACGTGAAGGAATCCCCGCCGTAAAGCTTCTTTTTTGTATTCCCCGAACTCTTCCGGCGTGACGTACGCGTGCACGGGTTCGTGCGCGGCGCTCGGCGGCAGGTACTGGCCGAGCGCCAGATAGTCGCAGCCCGCCCGGCGCAGGTCGTCGAGCGCTGCGAGGACTTCCTCTTTTTTTTCTCCCATCCCCAGCATCAGCGCTGATTTGGTGCGGATGCCAGGGGATATTTTTTTGGACAGGCGCAGCACGGACAGCGAACGCCCATAGTCGGCGCCGGGGCGCAGGGAGTAGAGGCGCGCCACGGTCTCGAGGTTGTGGCCGAGGATATCGGGCGCGGCGCCGCAGATCGTCCGCAGCGGCGCCTCGCGGCCCTGGCAGTCGGGGATGAGGAGCTCGACGCGCGCGCCGGGGCACGTCCGGCGCAGGGCGTGGACGGTCCGGGCAAAGTGTCCGGCGCCTGCGTCGGGGATGTCGTCGCGCGTCACGCTCGTGACGACGACGTGCGCGAGCCCCAATTCCGCCGCGGCGCGGGCCACGCGTTCGGGTTCACAGGGGTCCGGCGCCGCCGGCGCCGCGGATTTTTCGACGTTGCAGAAGCGGCAGCGCCGCGTGCAGCAGCGGCCCAGGATGAGGAAGGTCGCGTGCCGTTGCGCGAAGCACTCGCAGATATTGGGGCAGCGGGCCTCGCGGCAGACGGTGTTAAGGCGGTGGGCTGCCAGGACGCGCTGCGTCGCCTCAGTCGAGGCGTGTCCGATCTTTTTACGCAGCCACGCCGGCCGGCGCGTACTTGCCGGCAGTAAGTTCGTCGATCCTTCGTTTTTCGTCATCGGAGAGCGGGCCTTCTTTGAGCCACACGCCGAAGTGCCTGGCAAAGGCCTCGGCCAGGGCGTGGCGGACCTCGTCGCGCGAAAAGGCGCGGCCGCAGGCCTCGTTGAGCGTCGTGATGTTTTGGGCGTCCGAGGCTGTCAGGCCGCGGCAGGAGGCGAGGAGGCGTTCCCTGTCGAGGGTGAGCGGAAGGCTGCCGTGTTGGAGAAAGGTGCGGCGTCGCCGTCTCTGGGCGTGACCGCCGATCTTCTTGCCGCCGATGCAGACATCATATTCCTCGTGCCGGGAGTAACAGAAGTCCGCGAGGCCATGCGCCGCTTGCGCTGCGAGCGCGTCTTTGGCAAAGGCGGCCCGCAGACCGAGGCACGCGAGCGCCTTTATGACGGCGGTGGTGACGAAGGCGTAGGATTCCTTGACGCGCGTCGTCAGGCCCAGCGTCTGCGTGTCCGCGACAAAGCCGTACGTTACCTCGTCGTCGTGCCACAGGAGGCCGCCGCCCGTGGGCCGGCGCACGGCGTTGCCCGAGACGAGAAGTTTATCGGGGTCCTGGGAGATCCCCATCGAGAAGCTCGCAGGACGCCACTCGTAGAGCCGCAGGGTGGGCACGGACACGCCGGGCCGGTAGGCCAGCAGGAGCGCCTCGTCCGTCGCCATGTTGGTGGCCGGGTCCTGGGCGCCGTCGTTGATGAGCCGCCACGTCTTGGGCATCATGGACACATAGAAGGGCCGCCGCCGGCATCCCCCTAGCCCCCCGGCCCCCCATTGGGAACCCTCCCGTGGTTCCCCCCGGGGTTGCAAGAGCGAGGGTCCCCCCTCCTCTACGGGGGTCGTCGGGGGACGCCGGCGACGGCCCGTAAACGTTTCCTTAAAGATACGCGCAGCGCATTTCGCGCGCCGCTTTGGTCTCGTCGAGCCGGCGCACCGGCGTGGTGCGGGGCGCCTCCTTGAGGGCCTGGGGGTCTCTGCGGGCCGTCTCGGCGGCCCGTGTCATGCAGGCGATGAAGCGGTCGAGCGTCTCCTTGGACTCGGTCTCCGTCGGCTCGATCATCAGCGCCTCTTTGACGATCAAGGGGAAGTATACCGTCGGCGGATGGACGCCCTGGTCGATGAGGTACTTGGCCACGTCGAGGGCGTTGACGCCATGATCCAAAAAGGGCGCCGCGGAGAGGACGCACTCGTGCATGCAGCGGGCGTTGCCGCAGGGCGGGGCGAAGTGTTCTTTGAGCCGGGCCAAAATGTAATTGGCGTTCAGGACCGCGTGCTCGGCAGTGGCGAGGAGCCCTTCCTTGCCCAGAAGCAGGATGTAGGCGTAGGCCTTCAGGATCACGAGGAAGTTGCCGTAAAAGGGCGCGATGTAGCCGATGGTGTCGGGCTTCTGGTAATCCAGGGCGAACGTTCCGTCCTCGCGCTGGGTCACGCGCGAGATGGGCAGGAATTTCTCCAGGTCCTTGCGCACCCCGACCGGGCCGGAGCCCGGGCCGCCGCCGCCGTGCGGGGTCGAGAAAGTCTTGTGCAGGTTGAGGTGTACGACGTCGAAGCCGATGTCGCCGGGCCGGCACCGGCCCAGGATCGCGTTCAGGTTGGCGCCGTCGTAGTAGAGGAGGGCGTCTTTGGCGTGGGCCATCTTGGCGATGGCGTCGATCTCGGACTCGAAGAGGCCCAGCGTGTTCGGACACGTCATCATGACGGCAGCGACCTCCTCGGTCATCTTTTCCCTCAGGGCCTCCAGGCTCATGGTGCCGCGCTCGTTCGACGGGATGTTGATGATTTCGTAGCCCGCGATGGCCGCGCTCGCCGGGTTGGTGCCGTGCGCGGAGTCCGGGACGAGGACGTACCTGCGTTTGTGTTTCTTGGCGCGGTGGTACGCCGCGATGATCATGACGCCGGTCAACTCGCCGTGGGCGCCGGCCGCGGGTTGGAGGGTAAAGGCGCCCATACCGGTGATGGCGCACAGGAGTCTTTCCATGTTGGCAAGGACCTCCAGCGCCCCCTGCGTTAAGAGGCCGCCGCGCCGTAGCTGGGGTAGAAGGGGGTGCAGGCCCGCGAAGCCGTCCAGCCGCGCGATCTCCTCGGTGAACTTGGGGTTGTACTTCATGGTGCAGGAGCCCAGCGGGTAGAAGTTGGTGTCGACGCAGAAGTTCTGGCGGGAGAGGTTCGTGAAGTGGCGCACCAGGTCGGCCTCGGTCACCTCGGGCAGTTCGGCGGGCCTTGCGCGCAGGTACCTCTTGCCGGGCAGCTTTTCCCCCGCATCCTGTTGCGGCAGCCGGGTGCAGCGCCGCCCCTGTTGTCCGATGTCGAAGATCAGCTCCATAGGGTGGCCTCCAGGGCCTGGGCGTAGCCGGCGATCTCTTCCTTCGTGCGCTTTTCCGTGACGGCGACGAGCATGTAGTTTTGCATGTCGGGGTAGTAGCGCGCGAGCGGGAAACCCGCTGCGAACCCCTTGGCGATCATCCTGCCGACGATCTCGACTGGGTTGCGCGGCAGGACGACGGTGAATTCGTTGAAGGTCGGCGAGCTCTGCTTGACCGTGACCCCCTTGATCTGCGATAAGAGCCTCTTGGTCTGCTCGGCCTTTTCGTAGTTCTGCCGTGCCAGTTCTTGAAAGCCCTCTTTGCCCAGCGCCGAGAGAAAGACGACGGCGCGCAGGGCGCAGAGCGCCTCGTTCGAGCAGATGTTGGAGGTGGCCTTTTCGCGGCGGATGTGCTGCTCGCGCGCCTGCAGCGTCAGGACGTAGCCGGTCCTGCCCTCGATGTCCGACGTCTGGCCCACGATGCGACCCGGCATCTTGCGGGCAAACTCTCTCTTCGTCGCCATGAAACCCAGGTATGGCCCGCCGAACCCGAGGGGCAGGCCTAGACTCTGGCCCTCGCCTGTCACGATGTCGAACCCCATGGCGCCCGGCGTCTTCAGGAGCCCGAGGGCTACCGGATAGACCGAGGCAATGGCCATCACGCCGTGCGCGTGGGCCTGGGCCACGATGTCGGCGTGGTCGTCGATGGCGCCGAAGAAGTTCGGGTTCTGCAGGATGGCGCAGGCGGTCTTGTCGTTGAGCTGCTCTTGGAGGGCCTGCCGGTCGGTCTGGCCGTGCTGGACAGGGATCTCGTGGAATTCGATGTCGAGGTTGCGCGTGTAGCTGTAGATGATCGTGCGGTAGATGGGGCTGACGGCCTTGTCGATCAGGACGCGGTTGCGGCCCGTGATGCGGCGCGCCATCATCATGGCCTCGTAGAGGGCGGTGCCGCCATCATAGAGCGAGGCGTTGGCGATCTCCATGTCGGTCAGGCGGCAGATCGCGCTCTGGTATTCGAAGATCGCCTGCAGCGTGCCCTGAGAGCACTCGGGTTGGTACGGCGTGTAGGCGGTGTAAAACTCGCTGCGGCCGCTGATGTGGTCCACAACTGCGGGGATGAAGTGGTCGTAGACGCCGGCACCGATGAAGAGCGTCAGGTTGGTCGCGTTCTTGGCCGCGAGGTCCCTCAAGTGCCGCATGACCTCGAATTCAGAACGTCCCGGCGGCACGTCGAAATCCTTGGGGGTCTGCGCCGGCGCGACGACGTCGAAGAGGTCGTCGATGCTCTTGGCGCCGATGGCCCTGAGCATCTCCTCGGTGTCCCGCTGCGTGTTGGCGATATAGTCGCTCATGTTGTATCCACGCCCCCGCTCGCCGGGGGTCATTCTTGCCCCCCGCTCCCCTTTGGGAACCCTCCCGTGGTTCCCCCCGGCCCAGCAAGAGCCGGGGTCCCCCTTCCGCTACGGGGGTCTGCGAACGACCCCCGGCGAGCAGGGGAGAGGATCCCAAATAGTTAGTGGGATTCTTTCAGGTAGGCCGCGTAGGACGCGGCGTCCATGAGGTTCTTGACCTCGTTGGGGTCGCTCATCGCGATCCTGGCGATCCACCCCTTCTCGTACGGCGACTGGTTGACAAGACCGGGCTCGGCCTCGAGCTGGGCGTTGGCCTCCATGACCGTTCCGGAGACCGGGGCGTAGATGTCGCTCGCCGCCTTGACCGATTCGATCGTTGCCATGGCCTTGAACTGCGTGACGGCCGCGCCGCGCTTGGGCAGCTCGACAAACGTGATGTCGCCGAGCGCCTCCTGCGCGTGGCCCGTGATCCCCATCGTCCCGACCTGCCCCTCGACCCGCACCCACTCATGCTCTTTCGTGTACTTCAGATTCTCCGGGATGGCCATGTGCTCTCCTTTACTATATCAGGCGATGGTTTTCAGTCTCAATTTCACCTTCAAAAAGGTCGGACCTTTGTCTCATTTTCAGGCGCGCAAAGAGGTCTGCTTCACGAATGGCGGGGTGCAGACGATCGCCTCGAAGAGCGGGGCGTCCTCGCCTATCCCGATCGCCTGGCCGGCGGCCAGCGGCGCCGCTGCGAAGCCCATGCCGATGCCCGTGCCGCAGTGAGGCGAAAAGGTGCCGCTGGTGACCGTGCCGGTCTCCTTGCCATCAACGAAGATCTTGTGGCCGTGGCGGGGGGAGCGCCGCGACCGGGACGCGAAGAAGACACGGTGGCGCCTCCTGCCTTCCTTTTTCTGCTTGAGCAAAGCCGGCCGGCCGATGAAATCTTTCGACAGGTCGATGAATTTCTCCAGGCCCGCCTCGAGCGGTGTCGTCGTCTCGTCCATGTCCTGGCCGTAGAGGCTGTAGCCCATTTCGAGCCGCAGGACGTCGCGGCAGCCCAGACCCGCTGGCCGGACGCGAGGGTCGGCCAGGAGCCTTTTCCAGAGCGCCGAAATTTTAGCGGGGGGCAGATAGAGCTCGAAGCCGAGCTCGCCGGTATAGCCCGTGCGGCTGACGATGGCTGGTGCGCCCAGGAGGCGCGTCTCGATAAAGGTATAATACCCCAATCCGGCCGCCTTGGGGGCAAAATTCGTCAGGACGTCGCGGCTCTGGGGGCCTTGGAGATCGATCTTGCCCCACGCGTCCGATACGTCCTGGAAGCGCGCCCGCGGGGAGAGGTGATGCGTGAACTGTTCCCTGTCCCGTTCGACCCGCGCAGCGTTCACGACGATCATCCAGGACGCCGCCGACTTGCGGTAGACGATGAGGTCGTCCATCACGCCCCCGGCCTCGTTCAACATCGAAGCGTATCGGCAGCTGCCGGCCGCCAACGTCTCGAGGTTGGCCGCCACGCAGCGCTCGAGGCCCGAGGACGTGGCGTCGCCTTCGACCAGGAACTCACCCATGTGGCAGATATCGAAGCAGGAGACGGCGCGGCGTGTGTGCTGCGCCTCGGCGAGGATGCCTACGTACTGGATGGGCATGTCCCAGCCCGCGAAAGGGCCCATCTTGGCCGACAGCTCCTGATGGGCCGAGAAGAGAGGCGTGGTCTTGAGGGGGGCGTTGTCTTGCGTCATGTCGGTGCGGAGGGAAAGACAAATAAAAATGTCTGGTTAGAGAAAACCCAGGCGGACGATTTTCTTCTACGACTTCCTCATGGTCGTTTCCATGGAGCCAGAAGTCATCGGATCCAATAATCGAATGTATTATAGCACAGGGCGGCCGCTTGTAAAGTGTCTTGAGGCAGAAAGGCATCTTTGCTATCATATAAACTCAACAGGGAGATCCGAAAAGGACACCCATGTCTCTGATACGTCTTCGCGTGAAACTTCCGGGCAGGACGCTGCGGGCCGTGGCACTGACCTACGCCGCGTGCCTCTTGGCGGTCGGCGGCTGCGCCACGGCGCCGCCCCTGCCCGATGTCGGGCCGATGGAGATCGTCTACGGCCCCGCGGCCGGCGTTTCTCTCCCGCGCGTCGACACCATCCATACCATCAGCCCAGCCGAGACGGTCTACCGCATCAGCAAGATGTACGACGTGCCCATCGACACGATCCTCAAGGCGAACGACATCACAGTCCCCCGCGAACTGCGCATCGGCCGGAAGCTGTTCATCCCCGGCGCCGCGCCCCTGCGGCCCGTCATCCCGATCTTCAAGTCCAATCAATGGCGTTACATCGTCATCCACCACAGCGTGACGGATGAGGGCGACGCCACCTCCCTCGACGTCATCCACCGCCGCCGCGGCTTCGACCGGGGGCTGGGCTATCACTTCGTCATCGACAACGGCACGACGACCAAGATTGACGGCCAGATCGAGGCCTCGCCGCGCTGGATCAAGCAAATGGATGGCGCCCACTGCAACGCCGCCGGCATGAACCAGTGCGGCATCGGCATCTGCCTCGTGGGCGACTTCACGCACCACCCGCCTTCGCAGGCACAGATGGACTCCCTCGTGCTCCTCGTCAACATCCTGCAGAAGTATTACCGCATTCCCCTGAAGCGCGTCATCGGCCACAGGGACGTGCCCGGAAAGATCACTGAATGTCCGGGTAAGAGTTTTCCATGGGATGAGTTCAAGCGCCGCCTGCGCCGCGGCCGCTGAAACCTGAGACAGAAAGGTCGGACCTTTTAGTCCGCCGATAAACCACCAGACTCCTGTCTGGTGATGTATAGTCTCATTTTCATGGGACAAAAAGGTCGGACCTTTGTCTCATTTTCACAGGCGGCAAAATCTTCTTGTTATTTTATTCCCTCGCGCTACAATAGGTACGGTAACGTGAGACAAAGGAGGACGGGATGGACGATCTGGGGATTCTTCGTGTCGTGGATCTGATCGCAGGGGCGCTCGGGGGGCTGGCGGCCGTCGGCCTCATGTTTTTTCCGCGTGTCGTGGAATGGCTCGAAAAGAGGCTAGACTATGATTTTTCGACCCAGCGCTTGGAAAACTCGCTGAACAGGAAGAGGGAGCTCAGCTCGCTCTTGTACCGGCGCTCGCGCATCTTTGGCTTGATTCTTTTGGTCGTCTCTTTCTTTCTGCTCATGACGGGGCTGATCCTCATTTAAGGTCGCCTTTTCTGCATAAGTACGCTGCTCCCCAGGGATGGGGGGCAGCGTTTTTTTGTTCCGCAACGGAAACGGAGAGGGTATTTTGAAAAACTCTTAACCCTTTAGTCCTCAAATACTTCCACCCCAAAAAATCTCCAATTTCAGCCCCTTCCGCGTGTTTCTGTTGACGCCGAGCCCCAACTTTGTTATATTAATTGCCTAACCCATTGGCATTTAACGAGCGGGGGGAACCATGATCGAACGCTACAGTCTTCCAAGGATGGCGAAGGTATGGAGCGAGGAGAGCAGGTTCCATAGGATGCTCGAGGTGGAGCTGTGCGTCTGCGAGGCATGGCAGAGGCTCGGCAAGATCCCCAAGAAGTCCCTCCAAGCCATCAGGCAGAAGGCCAAAATCGACATCGAGAAGATCAAGGAGCTGGAGGCCAAGACCCGGCATGACGTCGTTGCTTTTGTGAACAACCTCTCGGACAGCGTGGGCAAGGAGGCCAAGTACATCCACATGGGCCTGACCTCCAACGACGTGCTGGACACCGCCCAGGGCCTGCAGCTCGCCGAGGCCTTTACTATCATCCTGGACGGCGCGCAGAAGGTGATGTCGGTCCTCGCCAGGACCGCCAAGAAGCACAAGAACACCATCTGCATGGGCCGCTCGCACGGCATCCACGCGGAGCCGACGACCTTCGGGCTCAAGGTGGCGCTCTGGTACGATGAGATGCGCCGCAACACCGAACGCCTGGAGGCGGCCAAGAAGGAGGTGGCCGTCGGCAAGCTCTCCGGGACGATCGGCACGTACACCAATATCGAGCCTGAGGTCGAGACCTTCGTCTGCGGCAAGCTCGGACTGGAGGTCTCCCGCGGCTCCACGCAAGTGATCCCGCGCGACCGCCACGCCGCGGCCTTGGCGGCCTTGGCCGTGACCGCCGCGTCCCTCGAGAAGTTCGCGACTGAGATCCGTCACCTGCAGCGCACCGAGGTGGCCGAGGTCGAGGAGCCGTTCGCCAAGGGGCAGAAGGGGTCCTCGGCCATGCCGCACAAGCGCAACCCCGTGATGTGCGAGCGCATCTCGGGCCTGGCGCGCCTCGTGCGCACGAACGCCTTCGCGGCGCTGGAGAACGTCGCCTTGTGGCACGAGCGGGACATCAGCCACTCGTCCGTCGAGCGGGTCATCCTGCCCGACACGACGACCCTGCTCGACTATCTGCTGGAGCAGTTCCGCGAGGTCATGGAGGGGCTGGTCGTCAACGCCAAGCATATGTTGATCAACCTGGGCCGCACCAAGGGGCTCATCTACTCGCAGCGCGTTTTGCTGGAGTTGATGAGGAAGGGGTTGCCCCGGCCGCAGGCCTATGATGTCGTGCAGAAGAGCGCGTTCGCGTCACTGACCCTCAACCGTGAGTTCAAGGACGTCCTATCCGCTAACCCCCAGGTGAAGCGGCGCCTTTCCGCGGCGGAGCTGGCGTCCTGCTTCGATATCCGCCACTACCTGCGCCACGTGCCGAAGATCTTTAAGGCCGTCGGTCTCGACTAGAAGGGGTCCTCGCGTCCTCCCATGTATTGGCGCATAGAGGTCAAAGACAAAGCGGGTGTGTACAACGGCAGCGCCCTGGCCCTGAAGGCCGCGCTCACGCAGGCCGGCGCGACTAGCCTGCGGGACGTGCGCTGTCACCACGTCACCTATCTCATCGGCGCGGCAGAGCGCGCCGAGGCCGAACGCGCCGCCCGGGAGCTCTTGACGGATGCCATCACACAGGAGTATGACCTGCGCTCGGACACGGAACTGCTCCCTGGGCTGGCTGGATACCGTTCCCTGCAGGTCCTGTACCGGCCGGGCGTGATGGATCCTGTCGAGGAGTCGACGCTCAAGGGGCTGCGCGACATGGGGATCGCCTCGGTCGAAGCCGTGCGCACGGCCAAGAGGTATTTTTTCAAAGGCGAGCGGTCTGCCCAGGCGCTTTTGGCCGCGGCCGAGAAAACCCTCTACAACAGGCTGATCCAGTACGTCCTGCCGGAGGAGGACCACCACCTCGTTGATTTTTCGCACCTGCCTGGCTACGTTTTTTCGCTCAAGACCGTGCCGCTGTGCCGGGCCGCCGACAAGGAGCTCTTGCGGATCAGCCGCGACGGCCAGCTGTACCTGAACCTGGACGAGATGCGCGCAATTCGGGATCACTTCGTTGGCCTCAGGCGCGAGCCCACGGACTGCGAGCTCGAGACCATCGCGCAGACATGGTCCGAGCACTGCGTGCACAAGACCTTCCGTGGCAACGTGGCCTATAAAGAGTTTTTAGGCGGCGCTTCGGCTGCCCCGCGAAAGACAAAAAGGATCGGCAACAGGACGATCAGGGACCTCCTGAAAGAGACAGTGATGAGGGCGACCCGCGAGCTGAAGAAGAAGACCTGCGTCTCGGTCTTCCAGGACAACTCCGGCATCGTCACCTTTGACGACAGATACAATGTCTGTTTCAAGGTCGAAACGCACAACCACCCCTCGGCCCTGGAGCCGTACGGCGGGGCCAACACCGGCATCGGCGGCGTGATCCGCGATCCGCTGGGCACGGGCCTGGGTGCCAAGCCGGTACTCAATACAGACGTCTTTTGTTTCGGGCCGTTGGATTTTCCGGCCGCCAAGCTGCCGCCCGGCGCGCTGCACCCCCGCCGTGTGATGAAGGGGGTCGTCAGTGGGGTGCGCGACTACGGCAACCGAATGGGCATCCCCACGGCCAACGGCGCCGTGCTCTTTGACGAGCGCTACGTCGGCAACCCTCTCGTTTACTGTGGGACGCTGGGAATCCTGCCCAAGGAGGCGTCTTTCAAAAAGGTTTCCCAGGGCGATGTCATCGTCCTTGTGGGCGGACGCACGGGCCGCGACGGCATCCACGGCGCGACCTTCTCATCGGGCGAATTGACCCACGAATCCGAAACCGTCTCCTCCGGCGCCGTGCAGATCGGCAACGCCATCACTGAAAAGAAGATGCTTGACGTGCTCTTGAAGGCCCGCGACGCCGGGCTGTATCAGGCGATCACGGACTGCGGGGCCGGCGGGCTCTCGAGCGCCGTTGGCGAGATGGGCCGGCAGATGGGCGCGCGGGTGGACCTCGAGAAGGTGCCGCTCAAGTACCACGGCCTGACCTACACCGAGATATGGATCTCCGAGGCGCAGGAGCGCATGGTGTTGGCGGTGGACAGGAAGAACGTGAAGGCGCTCCTCGACGCCTTTGCCAAGGAGGACGTCGAGGCGACGGCGATTGGCGTCTTCGGCACATCCGACCGGCACATGAGACTCTCTTATGACGGTCACCTTGTCTGCGACCTGGATATGCGTTTCCTCCACGGCGGCCTGCCGCGCCTCACAAAGAAGGCGGTCTGGAGGCGGCCCCGGCACCCCGAGGCGCGCGTGAAAGCCAAAAAGGACCTGACGCCGGACCTGCTCTCGCTCTTGGCGCACCCCAACATCGCCTCCAAGGAGTGGGTGATCCGCCAGTACGACCACGAGGTGCAGGGCACGACGGTGGTCAAACCCCTGGTAGGCAAGGATTGCGACGGCCCGTCGGACGCCTGCGTGATCAGGCCGCGCTTTGATTCACGCCGGGGTGTCGCGGTATCGAACGGCATCAACTTCAGGTACGGGGAGCTGAACCCCTACTGGATGGCCGCCAACTGCATCGACGAGGCCCTGCGTCAGTTGGCGGCGGTGGGCGCGCCGCTCCAAGGGGCTGCGATTTTGGACAACTTCTGCTGGGGCAACCCCGAGAAGCCGGACCGGTTGGGCGCCCTGGTGCGGGCGGCGTACGGTTGCTATGACGCGGCCAAGGGTTTCGCCGTGCCGTTCATCTCCGGGAAGGACAGCTTTTACAACGAGTTCTCTTACCGCGGGAAACTCGTGTCCATCCCGTCGACGCTCCTCATCTCGGCGGCGGCCGTGATGGAGGACGTCGCGAAGGCGGTGACGATGGACGCCAAGCGGCCGAACAACCTTCTTTATATTGTTGGAATGACCTACGCGGAGTTGGGCGGTTCCCACTACTACGACATCCACAAGATTAAGGGCGGCCGCGTGCCTGTCGTGGAGTTTAGGAAGGCCAGGACGGCAATGGAGCGGCTCAACGACGCCGTGGGACGCGGGTATGTCGTTTCCATCCACGATTGCTCCGAGGGCGGGCTCGCCGTGGCCGCGGCGGAGATGGCCTTTGCGGGCGGCCTGGGCGTCAACATCTTTCTGAGCGACGTGCCCTTTTCGGGCCGGGACCGGAGGCCGGACGTCCTCCTTTTTTCCGAGTCGGCGTCGCGCTTCCTCGTCGAGGTCGACCCTGCCCGGCGCCGGGATTTTGAGCGCATCATGAAGAAGACGACGTGCGGCCTGATCGGCTGCATCTCGGAGAAGGGTCCGATGACCGCCTTCGGCCTCAAGGGAGAGATTTGCCTTCGGGCACCTGTGGGCCTGCTTAAAGAGACGTGGCAGGCCCCGTTGAGGAGCGTCTGACATGGCGAAGAAGAGAGAGAGGCCGGACTTTCGCAAGGCGATCCAGAGGGCGCTGGTCCACCTGCTGCCGGGCAAGATCGATGTCTACGGCGACGACGAGCAGGCGCGCATCCGCCGCATCAGCGGCGAGCTGGCGCGCGGCTTCAAAGTGTTGCGACGCTACCAGAACGCCGTCTCGATCTTCGGGTCCTCGCGTCTGGGCCCGAAAGACCCCTACTACAAGCTGGCCGAGAAGACGGCGTACCTGTTGTCCCGCGCCGGTTATAGCATCATCACGGGCGGCGGCCCGAGCATCATGGAGGCGGCCAACAAGGGGGCGCGCCGGGCCGGCGGCGATTCGATCGGGCTCAACATCTATATCCCGATGGAGCAGTTGGCCAACCGATACGCCACGACGCAGCTCGAGTTCCACTACTTCTTCGTGCGCAAGGTGATGTTCGTGCGCTACGCCAAGGCCTTCGTCATCTTCCCGGGCGGCTACGGCACGCTCGACGAGCTTTTTGAGTCCATCAACCTTATCCAGACGGTGCGCATCGCGCAGTTCCCCGTCGTCCTGGTCGGCAGCCGTTACTGGCAGGGTCTGCTGCATTGGCTGATGTCCGCGGTCCAGCGGCGCGGCTGCATCAGCCCTGGAGACCTGAGTCTCTTTTCGCTCGTCGACAAGGCCGAGGACGTCGTCCGGACGATCAAGAAATTCTACGCGTAGGAACGACCCATGCCGCGACCACGCGTCCTTATCTTGAAAGCAGCGGGCATCAATTGTGACGCCGAGACCGGCCACGCCTTCGACAGGGCGGGCGGTTCCCCGGCCTTCGTGCACATCAACGAGCTCATCGAGGGGGAGGAGCGGCTCGCGGATTTCCAGGTCCTCGCCTTTTCCGGAGGGTTCACGTACGGCGACGATATCGCGGCGGGCCGGGTCCTGGCCAACCAGGTCAAGAACCGGCTGATGGACGACGTGCGCGCCTTTATCGACAAGGGCGGCTTGATCATCGGCATCTGCAACGGCTTTCAGGTGTTGGTCAAGTCCGGCCTCTTGCCGGGCAATGAGCGGGCCGAGCAGGAGGTGACGCTCGCGGACAACGACGGCGGGGTCTTCGAGGACCGTTGGGTGTGTCTTCGGGCGCCGTCGCCGGCGGCCAAGGATTTGTGCGTGTGGACGCGCGGCCTGCCGCCGATCGTCACGATGCCCGTGGCGCATGGCGAAGGCAAGTTCATCCCGAAGAGCGAAGAGGTTCTGGACCGTCTTAAACGAGGGGGCCAGATCGTCTTTCAGTATTGCGACGCCCAGGGGCGGCTGGGGGATTTTCCCGTCAACCCGAATGGTTCCGTGGACAGCGTCGCGGGCATCTGCGACCCGACGGGCCGCGTCTTCGGCCTCATGCCGCACCCCGAGCGCCACATCTGCGGGTTGCAGCACCCGCGCTGGACGCGGGAGGGCCTCAAGCGCCACGGCGACGGCCTGCTCATCTTTCAAAACGCGGTGAGATATTTTAGGTAGAGATTTTGGCCGGCGCGACCATGCCCTTTCGAGGGGCGTGTTCGCCGCCGGAGCGGGCATGGTTCGCTACCCCTCGCCTTCCCGCGAGAGCGGAGGCGAGCGAACAACGAGCGAAGTCCGGCCACGCTGGGGCCGGACGAGCATACCCTCGAAAGGGGTATGGTCGTGCCGGCCGCCTAACAACGTTACGCCATGACTTACAGAGCGTATTGTGATTATCCGCGTCACGCGTGTGGGCTCTTCGGCGTCTTCGGCGCGCCGGAGGCGCGTTACCTCATCTATCTGGGTCTCTACGCCCTTCAGCACCGGGGCGAGGAGTCCTGCGGCATCGTCACGAGCGACGGGGAAGAACTCTTTCTGCGCAAGGACATGGGGCTGGTCGCGGACGTCTTCGACGAGGAGCGCATGCGGTCCCTGAAGGGCGACCGGGGCATCGGCCACGTCCGCTACTCCACGACCGGCTCAAGCCTCGTGAAGAACGCCCAGCCGCTCTTCGTGGATTACCTGGGCTCGTCTTTGGCCATCGCGCATAACGGGAATCTCGTCAATAGCCGCGCCCTGCGCCAGAAGCTGGAGAAGGCGGGCTCGATCTTCCAGACGACGTGCGACAGCGAGGTCATTGTGCACCTGATGGCGCGCTCCAGGTCCCGCGACGCGGTGGTGCGTCTCAAGAAGGCCCTCGCGGAGATCCGGGGCGCGTACGCGCTGGTCTTGTTGACCAAGGACCAGCTCATCGGCGTGCGCGACCCCGACGGGTTCCGGCCGCTGTGTCTGGGCCGCAAGGACGGCGCGTATGTCCTGGCGTCGGAGACGTGCGCCCTTGACCTCATCCAGGCCACGTTTGTTCGGGAGGTGGAGCCGGGCGAGATCGTCGTGATCTCCCAACAGGGGTTCAAGTCCGTTCGCTTCGTCCCCAAAAAAAGTCAGGGCGGCCACTGCATCTTCGAGCACATCTATTTTGCCCGGCCCGACTCGGTCATCTTCGGCGAGACGGTGCACGTCGTGCGCCACCGGTTGGGCGAAGAATTGGCGAAGGAGCATCCGGCCGACGCCGACATCGTGGTGCCCATCCCCGACTCCGGGACGTCGGCGGCGCTCGGCTTCAGCCACGGCTCCGGCATCCCCATGGACCTGGGTGTCATCCGTAACCACTACGTCGGCCGTACCTTCATCCAGCCGCACCAGGCGATCCGCGACCTGGGCGTCAAGGTGAAATTCAACATCCTGCGCCAGGTCGTCAAGGGCCGGCGCGTCGTGATCGTCGACGATTCAATCGTGCGGGGCACGACCTCGAAGGTCCGCGTGAAGGACTTTCGCGAGGCGGGCGCGAAAGAGGTACACATGCGCATCTCGTGTCCGCCGCATCGGTTTCCCTGCTTTTACGGCATCGACTTTCCGTCGCGCAAGGAGCTGATCGCGAACCGCTATTCGATGAAGAAGATCGCCAGGTATCTGGACGTGGACAGCCTGGGGTACCTGAGCGTGGAAGGGATGCTGCGCGCCGTCCGGCTGCCGAAGCAACGTTACTGCACCGCCTGTTTTACCGGCGCGTATCCGGTGCGTTTCGGCCGGGCCGACAAGTATGTGCTGGAGAGAAAGCGTGGCTGTTAAAGGGGGTTTCGATGGGATGGAGTTATAAGAAGGCCGGCGTGGATATCGAGAAGGCGAATGCCCTGGTGGACGACTTCAGGGCGGCGGCCAAGGGCATTGCGCGCCGTGAGGTCTTAGGGTCCATCGGCGGTTTCGGAGCGTTCTTCGATATCGCCAAGATGAAGAAGGACATGGTCCTCGTTTCCTCATGCGACGGCGTCGGCACGAAGCTCAAGATCGCCATCCTCGCAAAGATCCACGATACCGTCGGCATTGACCTGGTGGCGATGAGCGTCGACGATGTCCTCTGCTCGGGCGCGGAGCCCCTCTTCTTCCTCGACTACATCGCCACGGGCCGCATCGAACCGCAGGTCTTGAAGGACGTGGTGCGCGGCATCGCCGCGGGGTGCCGCCAGGCGGGCTGTGCCCTGGTTGGCGGAGAGACGGCGGAGATGCCCGGTATGTACAAGCGCGGCGACTACGACTTGGCGGGTTTCTGCGTGGGGATCGTCGAGCGCAGGCAGATTTTGGGACGCCACCGCGTCCAGATCGGCGACGCGGTGATAGGGTTGGCCTCGAGCGGCCTTCATTCGAACGGCTTCTCCCTCGTGCGCAAGGTCTTCACGACCCGCGAACTCTCTGCCCGCGCCAAAGAGTTTTTGACGCCGACGCGCATCTACGCGAAGCCAGTGTTGGCGGCCCTGAAAAAGTTCAACGCCAAGCAGCCGGCGGTCAAGGCCATCGCCCACATCACAGGCGGCGGCTTCCACGACAAGGCGGCCCGCGTCGTGCCTTCGGGCGCGACGATGGTCCTGTACCGCAACGCCTGGCAGGTGCCGGCGATCTTCGAGGAGATCCAGGAGGTGGGCCGCGTCAGCGACAGGGAGATGTTTCACACCTTTAACATGGGGATCGGCATGGTCCTCGTCGTGCGCGACGGCGTCAAGATGGCCGTCGTGCGCGCGATCGCGAAGAGCGGCGTCGCGGCCACGATCGTCGGCGAGATCATCCCCGGCGTCGGCGGCGTCGCCATCGTCTGATATCCCCGGGTCGTGGCCGTCATGGTCCTACCCCTCTTTCGGGTATGCTCGTCCGGCCCCGGCGAGGCCGGACTTCGCTCAGTGTTCGCTCGCCTGTGCTCTCCCGGGATACTGAGCGGCAGGGAACCATGCCCGCTCCGGCGGCGAACATGCCCCTCGAGAGGGGTAGGACCATGCCGGCCATGGCTCAATAACGGCCAGCACGGCCAGGGTTCCGGGAGCCGACACAAGGATAAGGCATGAAGGTTTTGGTCGTGGGGTCGGGGGGGCGTGAGCACGCGCTGGTGTGGAAGATCGCGCAGTCGCCGCGCGTGACGGACATCTTCTGCGCCCCCGGCAACGCGGGCATCGCCGGACAGGCGACGTGCGTCGCCATGGGGGCGGATGACATCGAGGGGCTCCTTGATTTTGCGAAGAGGGAAGCGGTCGACCTGACGGTCGTGGGGCCGGAGGCGCCGCTCGTCGCTGGCATCGTAGACGCGTTTTGTGCGGCGGGGCTCAGGGTCTTTGGGCCGTCCAAGGCGGCGGCCCGGCTCGAGGCGAGCAAGTGTTTTGCCAAAGAGCTGATGGTCTCTTGCCATGTCCCGACGGCGCGCTCGGCGAACTGCAGGACCGTCCGGGAGGTGCTCGCGGAGGCCGCGCAACTCTCGTATCCGGTGGTCCTGAAGGCCGATGGCCTGGCGGCGGGCAAGGGCGTCGTCATCTGCGACGACAAAGAGGGCGTGCACAAGACCGCCTCGGAGATGATCGAGGAACGCATCTTCGGCGACTCGGGCCGGACGGTCGTCGTCGAGGAATTCCTGGAAGGGGAAGAGGCCTCGATCCTTCTTTTGACCAACGGCCGCGCCGCGATCCCCCTGGCGGCCTCGCAGGACCACAAGCGCATCTTTGACAGGGACGAGGGGCCCAACACCGGCGGCATGGGCGCGTATTCGCCGGCCCCCGTCATCACGGACACCCGGATGCAGGACGTGATGACGAAGGTCGTGCTTCCGGTGATCGAAGAGATGGCCCGGCGCGGTGCCCCCTATACAGGCATCCTTTATGCGGGTATCATGGTGACGAAGGAGGGACCCAAGGTCCTGGAGTTCAACGTCCGTTTCGGCGATCCGGAAACGCAGGCCATCCTGCCTCGGATGAAGGGGGACCTCGTGGAGGCGATGCTCTGGACGCTGGACCCGAAGGCCGCGCCCCTGGAGCTCTCGTGGAGCGAGAGGGCGGCGGTCTGCGTGGTGATGGCCTCGGCCGGTTACCCTGGACCGTATGAAAAGGGCAAGGTCATCCACGGCCTCGCCGCGGTGGCCAAGCGGCCCGACGTCGTTGTCTTTCACGCCGGCACGAAGAAGACCGAAGGGGTCCTCGTGACGAGCGGCGGCCGCGTGCTGGGCGTGACAGGGTTGGGGGCGACGATCAAGGAGGCCATCGACACGACGTACGCGGCCGTGGACGTGATAGCGTTCGAGGGGGCTCACTATCGCAAGGACATCGGCTGGAGAGCCGTGAAAGGGCAGGGAAAATGATGAGACGACCTGAGGTCGCGGTGATTATGGGCAGCACGTCGGATTTGGAGACGATGAAGGAGGCGCTCGCCATTCTTAAGATATTCGGCATACCGTTCGTGGCGCGGGCCTTCTCGGCGCACCGGACGCCCCGCGACCTGGAGGCCTTTGTCGTGGGCATGGAGGAGGCGGGGGTCAAGGTCTTCATCGCCGGCGCGGGCGGGGCAGCGGCCCTGCCGGGCGCCGTGGCGGCCTACACGACGCGGCCGGTCCTGGGCGTGCCCATCGAGACGCCGGCCCTCAAAGGGCTGGATTCGCTTTTGTCCATCGTCCAGATGCCGGCGGGCATCCCCGTGGCCACCTTTGCCATCGGCAAGGCCGGCGCCAAGAACGCCGGGCTCTTCGCTGCGGCGTTGATGGGGCTGGACGCAGCCAGCCTCGATAAAAAGGTCAAGGGTTTCCGCAGGAAACAGGCGACGGCCGTCCGCCAGAAAGCCAAGCTGAAGGCGTGAAGACGCGCGTCCGCAAGATCAGTCCGCTGACCATCGATTATAGCGTCATCCGCGAGGCCGCCGAGGCGCTGGAGCGCGGCGGGCTCGTTGTTTTTCCGACGGAGACGGTCTACGGGATCGCGGCGAACCTGTTGAACAAGCAGGCCGTCGAACGCCTCAAGCAGTTCAAGGAGCGCACCGAGACCAAGCATTTATCGATCCACATCGCCGGGATCGAAGAGGTGACAAAATACGCGGTCGCCATCTTGCCCCGGGCCTACAAGCTGATGCACTGTTTCTGGCCGGGGCCGTTGACGATGGTCCTGGCGGCGCCCGAGGGGCGCAGCGTCGGGCTGCGGCTGCCGCGCCACGAGGTCGCGGTGGCGCTCTTGCGAAGCGTCGATTTCCCGGTGGTCGCGCCCTCGGCCAACCGCGGCGGCGGGGCCGCGCCGCGCAACGCCGAGGAGGCCCTGCGGGACTGCGACGGGGCCGTGGACATGGTCCTCGACGCGGGCCCGACGCCGTACGGCAAGGAGTCGAGCGTCGTGGACGGCCGCGCATTGCCATTTAAGGTTCTGCGCGACGGCGCGCTGGCCGCCGGAAACATCCTGTGTGTTGCCGGCAGGAAGACCGTCCTCTTCGTGTGCACGGGAAATTCATGCCGCTCGGTGATGGCGGAGTATATTTTGAAAAAGAGGCTTGCGGAGTGGGGGCGGTCGGACGTCGAGGCGGTGTCGGCGGGGACGGGGGCCATCTTGGCCAGCCGGCCGACGCAGGAGACGCTGGAGCTCGTCGAGGGGCTGGGCCTGAGCGCCGCAGAGCACATGTCGCGCCGCCTGAGCGCCGAGATGATCCAGGAGGCGGACATCATCCTGACGATGGAGACGCGCCACCGCGATGAGGTCCTGCGGCTTGTGCCGGCCGCCAAGGACCGGACGCACCTCTTGGGCGTCTTCACCGGTCTCACCGGCCCGGAGGCCGAGGTCGGCGATCCGATCGGCAGCACCCTTGACGTGTACCACGTTGCTTTTCTGAAGATCCAGCAGGCGGTCGCCAAATTGAAGGACTTGATATGAAGAAGCGTATTGCTATCGGTTGTGATCACGGCGGGTTTTCGTTGAAGGAGGACCTCGTCTTTTATCTGCGCCGCGGGGGCTGGCGCGTGAAGGACTTTGGGACGTTTTCCAAGGCCTCCATGGATTATCCGGACACCGCAGTCCAGGTCGCCCGCAGCGTCGGCGCGGGCCGGGCCGGCCGGGGCATCCTCATCTGTAAGAGCGGCATCGGCAGCTCCATCGCAGCCAACAAAATCAGGGGTGTGCGGGCAGCGTTGTGCTATAATCTCCGGGCGGCGCGGCTGTCGCGCCGCCACAACGACGCCAATGTCCTCGTCCTCGGCGCGCTCTTCGTCTCTGCGGCCAAGGCGAAGGAGATCTGCCGCACGTGGCTCAAGACCGGTTTTGAGGGCGGCCGCCACCGGCGGCGGCTCAAGAAAATAGAAAGGATTGAAAAGCGATGCGCACGTGCGTGAGTCACTTGAAGAAGACAGACCCCGAGATCTTCCGGATCGTCAAGAACGAGTTGCTGCGCCAGCACCAGAACATCGAACTGATCGCCAGCGAGAACTTCACCTCCCGCGCGGTCCTGGAGGCGCAGGGCTCGGTCCTGACCAACAAGTACGCGGAGGGGTACCCGAAGGCGCGCTGGTACGGCGGCTGTGAGTTCGTGGACGACGCGGAGGCCCTGGCCCGGGAGCGCGCCCGGAGGCTCTTCGGCGCCGAGCACGCGAACGTCCAGCCGCACTCGGGCACCCAGGCGAACATGGCGGTGTACTTCGCGGCGCTGGAGCTCGGCGACACGGTCTTGGCGATGGACCTCGCCTGCGGCGGCCACCTCTCGCACGGCCTGAGCCACAACTTCTCCGGCATGTTCTACAAGATCGTCTCCTACGGCGTCAGCCCCAAGACGGAGATGATCGATTACGATAAGGTCGCGGACCTCGCCCTGCGCCACCGTCCCCGCATGATCCTGGCCGGCGCCTCGGCGTATCCGCGCACCATCGACTTTAAGCGTTTCCGCGAGATCGCGGACTCCGTCGGCGCGGTTCTCTTCGTTGACATGGCCCACATCGCGGGCCTCGTGGCCGCGGGCCTGCACCCGTCGCCCTTTCCGCACGCGGACTACGTCACGACGACGACCCACAAGACCCTGCGCGGCCCGCGCGGCGGCATGATCCTGTGCCGCAGCGAATACGCCAAGAAGATCGACAGCCTGGTCTTTCCCGGCATCCAGGGCGGGCCGCTGATGCACGTCATCGCCGCCAAGGCCGTGGCGTTCCGGGAGGCCCTGACGCCGGAGTTCAAGAAGTACCAGAAGCGCATCGTGGCGAACGCCGCGGCGCTCGCCGCCGCGCTCGCCAAGAAGGGATGCCGCATCGTCTCGGGCGGGACGGACACGCACCTGCTGCTCGTCGATCTCAGCGACAAGGAGGTCACGGGCAAGGAGGCCGCGGCGTGGCTGGATGAGGCGCGCATCACGGTGAACAAAAACCTCATCCCCTTTGACAAACGCGGCCCCTTCCAGACGAGCGGGCTGCGGCTGGGGACGCCGGCCGTCACGACGCGCGGCATGGGCCCGGCCGAGATGCGCGCCATCGCGGGGATGATCGCCGACGTCATCGCCGGGCGCGGGGACAAGGCCGTTATCAACAGGGCCGCCCAGCAGGTTGCGGGCCTCGTCAGAAAGTTTCCGTTGTACAAGAGCTTGCTTAAGGAATTCGGGTCATGACGAAGAGACGGCGCGATACGCGCCCGGGCTGGGACGAATATTTCATGGGCATCGTCGCGCTGGTCGCCCGGCGCTCGACCTGCCTGCGCCGCAAGGTCGGGGCGCTCGTGGTCAAGGACCGCCGCATCCTCGCGACCGGTTACAACGGCACGCCGTCGGGCATCCGCCACTGTTCCGAGGTCGGCTGCCTGCGCACTAAAAGGAACATCCCGTCGGGAGAACGCCACGAGCTGTGCCGCGGCCTGCACGCCGAGCAGAACGTGCTCCTGCAGGCGTCGCTGCACGGCGTGTCGCTTAAGGGCAGCATGATGTACGTGACGAACCAGCCGTGCATCATCTGCGCGAAGATGATCATCAACGCCGGCATCAAGGAGGTCGTCATCGCCGGCCCCTACCCGGATGCCCTGGCCCAGAGCTTTCTGAAGGAGGCGAAGGTCAGGGTGAGGCGGCCGCGATGAGGTGCCCTTTCTGCGGTCACCGGGACCACAAGGTCGTCGATTCGCGCAGCAGCGTCGACGCCCAGGCCGTGCGCCGCCGCCGGCAGTGCCTGAAGTGCGGCCGGCGCTTCACGACCTACGAGTACATCGAGGAGAAGGCGATCACCGTCGTCAAGAAGGACGGCCGGCGCGAGCGCTACGACCGCAAGAAGCTGCTCGCCGGCATCGAGAAGGCCTGCGAGAAGCGGCCGATCTCCTCGGCGAAGATAGGCGAGCTGGTCGCCTTCGTCGAGCGCCAGATGTACCGCCGCTTCGACAAGGAGGTCCCCACGAAGTTCTTGGGCGAGCTCGTCATGGGCAAGCTCGCCCAACTCGACGAGGTGGCCTACGTGCGCTTCGCCTCGGTCTACCGGCAGTTCAAGGACGTCAACCACTTCATGTCTGAGTTGAAGGGTTTCTTAAAGAAGGAAGGCCGCTGATGGAACCCGTCCTGGTGGAGATGGAGCTCAACAAGATCATCATCGACGAGAAGCGCCAGGACCAGATCATCGTCTTGAAGGAGAAGGAGGGCGAGCGCCTCTTGCCCATCGTCATCGGGTTCCTGGAGGCGAGCGCCATCAAGATGCACCTGAGTCATCTCGTGCCGCCCCGGCCGCTGACGCACGACCTCCTGCAGTCTTTGCTCGTGGCCCTGCAGGCGTCCCTCGAGAAGGTCGTCATCGACCGGCTCGAGGAAAGCACCTTCCACGCCAAGCTCCATCTGCGCGCGGCCGACGGCGGGCAACACATCGTCGATGCGCGCCCTTCCGACAGCATCGCCCTGGCGGTCCGCGTCAAGGCGCCCCTTTTCGTGGCGGAGGATGTCATCAAGCGCGCGGAGATCTTTCCGGAAGAACACTAGGAGCGCAGAAGATGGGCTCTCTACCATTGAGTTCCCGCGGACACGCGGTTTTTCGGTCGAAGCCTTTTTGCGCCGTGCAGGAAGCAGCCCGACGTACGCAAAAGGAGATCTATCTCGTCGGCGGCTTCTGGCGCGACATGGCGCTGGGCCGCGGCAGGGAGGCGTGGGACCTGGATTTCTGCCTGCCGCGCGGGGCCCTGCGCTTCGGCTACGGCGTCGCCCGCTCGATCCGGGCGGCATTCGTGGTCCTCGACAAGGAGCGCGGGTGCGGCCGTCTGGTCTGGAAAGATAAGGCGGCCGGCCGCAGCATGACCTTCGACTTCATCGATTTCCGCGGCAGGGATCTCAGAGAGGACCTGCGGGGGCGCGACTTCACCGTCAACACGCTGGCGTGGCGCCTGCCTTTTCCGCTGCATGAGCCCGTCGACCTTTTCGGCGCCCAGCATGACCTGTCCCGCGGCCTCATCCGGATGATCGGCCTCAAGGCCTTTGACGAAGACCCGCTCAGGATCCTGCGGGCCTACAGCCTGAGCGCCCTCCTGGGTTTTAAGATCGAGGCCAGGACGCTGCGCTGCGCGCGGCGCAAGGCGGGGCTTCTGCGGCACGTGGCCGGCGAGCGGTTGCGCGAGGAGCTCTTCAAGGTCCTGAGCGTCCCTGACGCCTACCGTTTCCTGAAGGCCATGGACGCCGACGGCGTCTTGAAAGAGGTGATCCCGCAGGTCCGCCTCATGCATCACGTGAAGCAGGGCGGGTACCACCACCTGGACGTCTGGGAGCATTCGCTGGAGACCGTCCGCAAACTCGAGGGGCTCTTGGCGAGGATGGAGCCCGCCGGCCCGGAGCTGGCGGCGTATCTGGCGGAGCCGATGGCGGCTGACCGCCGACGATATCAGCTGATGAAGATGGCGGCCCTGCTCCACGACGTCGGCAAGCCCGAGGCCTATGAGGTCCAGGCCGGCAAGACGATGTTCCACGGCCACGAGCGCATCGGCCGCGTCATCTGCAAGGACGTGACCCGGCGGCTCAAGCTCGCCACCCGCGAGCAGGAGGCGCTCGACACGATGATCTTCTGGCACCTGCGGCCGGGATACCTCGCCGATAATAAGGTATTGACGCGGCGGGCCGTCTTTCGTTATTTTCGGGATACGGGCGCCGAGGCGGTGAGCGTGCTCTTGCTTGCCGTCGCGGACCAGCGGGCGACGCGCGGGCCCCTGGCGTCCGTTTCCAGCCGCCGACGCCACGAGAAGGTCGCCTTTGACCTGACGCGGCGCTACTTTGAGATGCAGAAAGAGGAGCCGTTCGTGCGCCTGATCAACGGCGACGACCTCATTCGGCTCGGCCTCGAGCCCGGACCCATTTTTTCGAGAATCCTGACGGCCGTCGAAGAGGCGCAGGTGGACAGGCGCGTGAAGACCAAAAGAGAGGCACTGGCATTGGCCAAGAGGGTGGCGCTGAAGGCACGGACGTCGCCCCAGCCCGCCAAGAGAGCGAGGAAGAGATGAATATCAAGGGTCTTGAGGTATATGTTTCCTGGGGCGGCGGCACACAGGTCGGCCTCATGCGCAAGAACATCTTTCCCAAGCATCCCCTGCGCGAGCTGAAGAAGAAGGGCGCCGGCGATATCTTGAGCCTCGAGGAGTCAGTGCGCGAGGCGACCTCGCGCGCCCTAGACATAGCGCACCGCCGGAAGATGACGGCCCTCGAGTTGGAGGTGACGCCTCCGGACGCGGCCGTCACGTTTCCGCGCCGGGCAGTCGCGAAGATCATCGCCCAGGAGATCTACCGTTACGTCAACCGCACCGCCGCGGCGGTGCGCCGCCTGAGGAAGGTGGCGATCGCCGTCCCGAACAAGAAGAGCGCCGCCTTCTATGAAGAGATGGCCTTTGGGTACCTGCGCCACGTCGCCACGGCCCTGGGATGCGGCCCCTTCGTCACGACGGACGTCATCATCCAGGTAGGCAAGGGGATCGTCCTCGTCAAGCGCCGCAACCCGCCCTTTGGCTGGGCCCTCCCCGGCGGGTTCGTCGACCCCGGCGAGAGCTTGGAAGAGGCGGCCCGGCGCGAGATCAAAGAAGAGACAGGCCTGACGGTCAGAAACCTGGAGCAGTTCCGCACCTACTCGGATCCCAACCGGGATCCTCGTTTCCACACCGTCTCCACCGTCTTCACGGCCCGCGCCCGCGGCCGGCCGCGCGCGGCTTCCGACGCGGCGGACGCACGCGTCTTCACGAGCTCCCAATGGCGCCAGCTGGCCATCGCCTTCGACCACGGTCGCATCCTCGCCGACTACCTGCGCTCCCAAAAATAGCGCGCCAAATTGAGACAAAGGTCTGACCTTTTTGGGCCCCAAAATGAGACTGAAAGTGAGACAAAGGTCGGACCTTTGTCTCACTTTTTGACCAGGTCAAAAAGTCTCATTTTTTTAAGGAGGGCAGCGAGGTCGGGGCTAGGGGATGAGGTCGTCGCTCGTCCAGATGTCTTTTTTCTCTTGGGCTTCGAGGGAGGAGACCTCTGCCTTGGGAGGGCCGGCCTTGATGGTTTCCTTGCGCAGGGCGTAGATGAGCAGGAAGACGACGAGGCCCAGGAGGAGGTAGAGGCCATAGGTCGCGATCTCGTCGAGGATGGCGTTCATCAGGGATTTTCTTTTCTTTCTCTCCTCGGCCTCGTGCCGCAGGGACGCCAGGTACGCCGCTTCGTAGCGGGGGACACGAATCTTGGGCCTGAAGGGGTCCAGGTTCTGGTCGATGTTCGAGGTAGCTGTCGGCGTGCCGAGAGACGGCACAGAAGGCTGCGGAAAGTTCTGCGGCAGTTCAGGGCCGGCAAGGGCCGGCGTCGCCGGCAGCGGCGTCGGGGCGGCGACCGTCGTCTGCGTCGTCACGGCGTTCTGCTGCACCGCCGAGGGGGTCTGGGTCTGGAGGGTGGGGGCCTCGGGGATCGCCGTCGTCGAGGGTATAGCCGAGGCACCTGTCATCCTTCGCTCGATGCGATGACTTTCCATCATCTCCCGCGAGGCATCCTGTGCCCGGCCTTCGGGGGCCAGGGAGAGAATGAAGAGGACCAATGAGAAGAAGATCGTCGGGCGCATGCTACCTATAAGTTTACCATAATTTCACCGCAGCGTAAATGCGGGAAGGTGCAGCTGCAGGGCCTGGCGCAGTTCCTCACGGGTGCGCACCGTGCTGACGGCCTGCCGGACGGCGCGGATGTTGGGCTGGCCTTTCAGGTACCAGCCGACGAACTTGCGCATGATCTTGATGGCGCGTTTCTCCGTGTATTCGGCGATGGCGAGCTCCAAGTGACGTTCGAGCGTCTTGAGAATGATGTCCAAGGGAGGGGTTGCGGGCAGACGGCCGTCTCGCAGGTATGTCTCTATCTCCCGGAAGATCCACGGGTGGCCCAGAGCCCCGCGGGCGACGAGGACGCCGTCGCAGCCCGTTTCATCGAGCATCCTTTTGGCGTGCAGGGCTGACAGGATGTCTCCGCTGCCGATGACGGGCACGCGCACGGCCTTCTTGACCGCGGCGATGACGCTGTAATCGACACTCCCCCTGTAGAACTGTTCGCGGGTCCGGCCGTGTACGAAGACGGCACAGACGCCGCAGTCTTCGGCAAGCCGCGCGATGTCCGGCGCGCTAAGGGAATTCCCGTCCCAGCCGCTGCGCAATTTGATGGTGACGGGCCGGGTGGAGCGCTTCACGACGGCCCGCAGGAGCCCTGCCAGTCTGTCCGGCTCCCGCATCAGGTTCGCCCCCTCGCCGCGGCGGCAGACCTTGCGCACGGGGCAGGCGGCGTTGAAGTCGAGGATGTCGTAGGGGAAGCTCTCCATGACCTCCAGCCCCTTGAGGAGGTAGCTGACCTCGCAGCCCAAAATCTGGGCGCCGAGGGGCTGGTCCGCCGGCTCGACGGTGAGCATCTTACGCGTCTTCCTGCTGTGGTGGGCGATGGCGCGGGCATTGATCATCTCCAGAAAGGCAAAGCGGCAGCCGTGCTCGCGACACATCATGCGCATGGGGCCGTCGCTGATGCCGGCCAGCGGCGCCAGCAGGATGTTCGTGGGAAGGGTCAGGGGGCCGATCTTAAGCATGGGCCTATTGTAGCATAAAGCCGCATCAAATTGACAAAACATCGTCGCCGTGGTAGATTGAAAGTCATGAAAATTCGCCTCGCCCTGAGCGTCATCCTCTGTTTTTCCCTCACGCAGAGCGCCCTGGCCTTCTGGATCTGGACCCCCCAGAGCAAGCAGTGGACGAACCCCAAGTATGCCCCGAAGGAAAGCCCCCAGGAGCAGCTCGTTTTTGCCAAAAGCTATTATGATTCCGAGGATTACGAGACGGCTATGCGGGAGTTCAACAAGCTAATCAAGCACTACCCGGACGCGGTGGAGACGCCGGAGGCCCAGTTTTACGTGGGGCTGTGCCTGGAGGAAATGGGTAAGTACTACGAGGCCTACCAGGCCTACCAGAAGGTGATCGCCAAGTACCCCTTCAGCACGCGCACCCAGGACGTTTTGGAACGCGAGTATATCGTGGCTCAGAAGCTCGTGGATTACCGGACGAGCTTCGTCGGCATCAACATGACGGGCGAGAACGCGGCGGTCGAGATCTTCCGGCAGATCGTCGAGAACGTGCCCTATGGCAAGTACGCGGCGGCCAGCCAATACAAGATCGGCCTGGTGAACAAGGCCAAGGGGTTTTTCCACGATGCGACCGAAGAGTTCCAGAAGGTCGTCGACAATTATCCGGAGAGCGAGTGGGCCGAGCCGGCCAAGTTCCAAATCGCCCTGTGCGCCGACCGCTCCTCGCTCGACGCCGACTACGACCAGACGCTGACCGAGGAGGCCAAGGAAAAGTTCAAGGAGTTCGTCAAAAAGCACCCGGACGCGGACCTCTCGGAGCAAGCCACCGAGCGCATTGAGGCGCTGCGGGACAAGGAGGCCGAGTCCCAGTACCTCATCGGCCAGTTTTACGAGAGAAAGAAAGCCCCCAAGAGCGCCAAGATCTACTACAACTACGTGATCAAGGAATTTCCGAAGAGCGCCTGGGCCGTCAAGGCGCTGGAGCGCCTCCAGCTCCTGGAGAGGGAAGGGCTGTAGACCATGAGACGCCTTGTCGGTTTAGGGGTGGCAGCGGTGTTGTGCCTGACGGCGGGCTGCGGCTACACGACGCGGGCCTTCGTCTCAGCGACGGGCTACCGGACCATCCACGTGCGTCCCTTCGCCAACAAAGTCGACACCACCTCCGAGGAGAGCGTCGGCAGCCGCTTCAAGACGTATTTCCCCCTCCTGGAGAACAAGGTCACGAACGCCGTGGTGGACCGTTTCATCTACGACGGCGAGTTGCGCGTCGTGCCGGAGGACGAGGCCGACATCGTCCTCTCCGGCGACCTGGTTCATTACCGGCGCGAGAGCCTGCGTGACGCCGACGACGACACGCCGCAGGAGTACCGCATCTCGCTTTTCGTCGACATCACGCTCACGGACGCCAAGACGGATAGGGTCCTCTGGCACAAGACCAACTTCGCCGGCGACACTTCCTATTACACGACGGGCAGCTACGTGAAGAGCGAATCGCAGGCGCTGGAGGACGCGGTCGCCGATCTTGCCCGCCGGATCGTCGAGACGACCGTCGAGATATGGTAGAGTCCCACGTCACCGTCTTCCTCGGGGGCGAAGAACCCGCCAAGCGCGAGAAACTTCATCTCCTGGAGGAGAAGCTTTTTCCCGTCTCCCTCCGGGAGCTCAACACGACGGTCCTTTACGCGGACGACAAGGATCTTACCCCGGCCCTGTTGCAGGAGGCTTTGGCGTGTCTGCCAACAGCCGGCGCCTCCCGGCGCCTCGTCGTCGTCAAATCAGCCCACCGCCTCAATAAATCCGTCTTGGACGTCCTCTGCGAAGCCTGCCGAAGGCCGCCGTCTTCTTGTGTCCTCGTCATCGATGTGCCGGACCTGGAGGCCGGGGAAAAGGCGGTCGCGGCCCTGAACAGAAACGGGGCCCAGATCGTGCGCTTCAGGAGCAAGGTGCCGCCGGATGTCTTTGACTTGGGGCGCGCCATCCTGAGCCGGCGGCCGCAGGAGGCCCTGAAGGTGCTCGCCGACGTGCTGGCAGACCGGCAGAAGCCCGAGAAGCTGATGGGGGCGTTGCTCTGGCAGTGGGAGAAGGGGTGGCGGGGCGGCCGGATCTCGAGAGAGGTGTATCGCAAAGGGCTGGCCTTGATGGTCGCGACCGACAGGAGGTTCAAGACCTCCTCGGCCCGCCGTCAAGGCCCGATGTTGCTGGAGCTGTTGGTGGTCAAGCTTTCTTACCTAGCATGAGGGCCAGGCTTGACTTGCGCCGCGCCGCCGTGTTCTTGTGCAGGATACCTTTGCCCACGGCCCGGTCCAGCTTGGCGTAGACCGTCTTGAGCTGCGCCTTCGCCTCGTCCGTCTTGCCTGCGGCGATAAGGGCCTTGTATCCCTTGAGCACCTTCTTGAGGTCGGCCCTGAGGGCCGCGTTGGCGTGGCTGCGTTTCTTGTCGCTGCGCATTCTCTTGATGGCTGCTTTTCTCTGCGGCATAAAAACTCCTTTCTCAGAGGACGAAGTGTAGCACATAAGGCGGACCGTTGTCAATAGGATTCCCCGCATGTCCGAACACAGGTCCATCCTCAAATCAGCGTCGGTGATCAGCGGTTTCACCATGCTCTCGCGCGTGACCGGGTTCGTCCGCGACGTCATCCTGGCCGGCATCTTCGGGACGGGCCTGGAGGCGCAGGCCTTTTTCGTCGCCTACAAGATTCCCAACATGATGCGGGACCTCATGGGCGAGGGGGCGGGCAACGCCGCCTTCGTGCCGGTCTTCTGCGAGGTCCTCCAGACGCGGCCGCGCCGGGAGTTTTTGGACCTCGTCCACAAGGTTTTCTTCCTCGTGGCCGGGCTGTGCATCGTGGTCGTCGCGGCCGGCGTCCTTTTCTCGTCCTCCATCATCCGCGTGGTGGCGCCCGGCTTTTTAGACGACCCTGCCAAGTTCCACCTGAGCGTTACGCTGAACCGCATCCTCTTTCCGTATCTGCTCCTCGTGGCGGTCAGCGCCTTTCTCATGTCCGTGGCCAACGCCATGAAGTCTTTTGCCGCGCCGGCGTCGACGTCCGTGGTCTTCAACCTCGTCCTCATCGCCGGCCTGGGGTGTCTGGGCTTTGTCGACCAGGGGCGGATCCACTTTCTGGCGGTCGTCGTGCTCCTGGGGGGCATCGCGCAGATCCTCGTCCAGCTGCCGTCGCTGGGTCGGCAGGGGGTGAAGATTGTGGCGCGTCTTCCGCGGGGCATCTTGAGCGACCCGGCGGTGCGGCTCATCGGCCGCCTCATGGCGCCGCGGGTCCTGGGGACGAGCGTCTACCAGCTCAACGTCTTCATCGACATGGTCGTCGCGTCCCTCTCGGCGGTTGTCGGCGACGGGGTCGTGGCGGCGATCTATTACGCCAACAACTTGATCCGGCTGCCCCTGGCGCTCTTCGGCGTGGCGTTGTCGAACGCCGCCCTGCCGAGCCTCTCCGTGTACGCCGCGCAAAAAGATTTCGAGGCCTTCCGCGCCGTGATGGCCTTTTGCCTGCGCGTCGTCTTTTTGGGGGTCGCGCCCGTCTTTGTCGCCTTCCTCGTCCTGCCGCGGCCGCTCGTCACGGCGGTCTTCGAACGGGGTTCGTTCGACGCCGCCTCGACGGACATCACGGCGACCGCCGTGGTCTTTTACGGCGTGGGGCTCTTCGCCTACGCCGCCGTGCGCCTCTTTTCGCATGCGTCTTTTGCGCTCCAGGACACGCGCACCCCGGTTAAGGCCGCGGCCGCGGGGCTCGGCGTCAACGTCGTTTTGATCGGCGTCTTTGTTTTCTGGTGGCATTGGAAGGTGGCGGGGTTGGCCTTCTCGAGTGCGCTCGGCGCGATGGTCAACGCCGCCTGGCTCACCCTCGCGATGCGGCGGCGCATCGGTTTTTCGCTCGGCGCGGCCGTCGCGAAGATAGGGGCACCGATAGCCGTTGCCGCGGGCATCATGGGTTTCGTCGTCTACGGGTTCTGGTACGCCACCCCGCCGCTCGGCGGCCCGCTCGTCAAGATGGTGCTTACTATCTTTCTGGGGGCGGCGGTCTATGCGGCCGCGCTGCGGGCGCTGCGCGTTGCTGAGGTCGAGGACTTCCTGCGATGGGCCTTCAAGAAAAGATAAGGCGCTTTCCCGGCGGCCCCGGCGTCTATTTTATGAAGGACGCGGCCGGCCGCATCCTCTACATCGGCAAGGCCGCCTCGCTCAAAAAACGCGTGCGCACGTATTTCGCCGGCAGGTGCGACTCGCTCAAGACGCAGGTGATGATGGGCCGCGTGCGCGCCATCGCGTATGAAGAGTTGGCGAGCGAGGAGGAGGCGATCCTGCGCGAGGACGAGCTCATCAAGTTCTACCAGCCGCTCTTCAACGTCATCCAGAAGGACGACAAGAGTTTCCCCTACATCAAGATCACGCAGGAAGACTTCCCGCGCGTCATGATCGGCCGCCGGCGCCGCAACGAGACGGGGATGGATTATTTCGGCCCGTACACGAACGCGACGCTGCTGCGCCAGGCCGTCAAGGCCCTGCGCAAGACCTTCGGGTTCTGCAGCTGTCGGCGCTTCCCCAAGAAGGCGTGCCTGCACTATCACATCGGGCTGTGCCCCGCGCCGTGCGTCGGCAGGATCTCGAAGAGGGCCTACCGCGAGCGCGTCCGCCGGCTGGGGGATTTTCTCGCGTCGCGAGACGAGGAGCTGATCGAGGGGCTCTCGCGGCGGATGCAGAAACTGGTCAGCCGCGAGCGTTTCGAGGAGGCCGCCCGGATCCGCGACCAGCTCGAGGCGCTGGGCCTCTTGATCGCCTTGAGGCCCCGGCCGGGGCACGCGGCGCCT
>Ga0172362_10000166_pt1 | contig 48167 bp, 32 predicted proteins | sample LakKivs1_kivu2a2_FD_114534 | JGI IMG/M metagenome (GOLD analysis project Ga0172362, IMG submission 114534) | Sediment microbial communities from Lake Kivu, Rwanda - Sediment s1_kivu2a2 | ecosystem: Environmental > Aquatic > Freshwater > Lake > Sediment | place: Rwanda: Western Province, Lake... | reverse complement strand
GCGGTCGTCCCGCTCGCCCTTCCGCAGCGCGTCGCGCGCGTACTGCTTCACGCGGACGAGCCATCGCTGCGCCCACTCGAACTCCAGCGCGAGGATGCCGAGCCCGAGTGGGATGACGACGAACGCGGGTCCGGGCGCGACCAGCATCACCACCCCCACCCCGAGCACGGCGGAGCCCACGACGCCGATGCCGATGCGGCGCGCGAGGCGCAGCGGGCCGCTGCCGGCCAAACGGCGACTCCAGCGCGCCACGCCTTCGCTCGCCGGATCGCGCGGCTCGTCGCCATGCGGTGCGTCGTTCCAGTGCGATTGCATGATCCAGGGTCTGGTCGGCCGGCGCCTTCGGTCGGGTGGCTGCGGCCATCCGCGTCAGCGACGATTGCACGAAGCGCACCGGTCGCGCGAGCCCCATCTCGCACGGCGGACGGCGCCGATCTGCCCCCGGACGCGGAAGATCTGGCGCACCTCCTCGCCGTCAGCCGTCTCCTCGTAGCGGCCGCCGGTCTGCTCGCCGACGACGCGGCGCCAGAAGCGGATCGCACGCTCGTTGCGCGTCAGCTCGCTCACCTCCCAGCGCCCCGGATGCGCGGCGAACACCGCCCGTGCTGCGCGGGCGCCGACGCCCCGGCGGCGCTCGCGTGCGAGGACGAAGAACTCCGACATGCGGTGATCGCAGCCAGGCGCGATCCACTCGGACGGGCTGCGGGCGACCAGCGCGAAGCCGACACGGCGTCCGTCGACGAGGATCAGCAGCGGGAGGTCCTGGTCTTCGGCGAGCCAGGAGGGCAGGTGGTCGGGCTGCCAGACACCGCGCTCGTCGAGCTGGTAGTAGCCGCCGTCGAACTCCGACAGGTCGTGCAGATACAGCGGGTAGACCTGGCACAACCAGGCGCGGTCGTGCGCGCTCGCGCGCGCGTCACGCAGCTCGAGACTCATCGTGCGACGACGGTGCCGCGCCCGTCCGACCGGGGCAAGCGTCAGGAGTTGCCATCCCGTCGCAGGCAGTGGCAGGAGACGGCATGAGCGCGAACGCGAAGCCACGTCGCAAGTTCTGGGGCTGGGGCTACGAAGGCCGGGGCCCGAGCGAGGAGCAGCAGCGCCGCATCGCGGAGCTGCTCGCCGGGCGTTTCGGGCTCTCGGCGGTCCCCGAGGCGATTCCGGCGCCGCGGGTCGAGGATCTGTCGCTGCGTGCGCCGCGCCTGGACCCGCCGGCGAGCCTCGCGGCGCTGTGTTCGACCGACGCCGAGGACCGCGCCGGGCACACCTACGGCAAGTCGTTTCGCGACGTCGTGCGCGCGCTCGCACGTGACTTCGCGAACCCGCCCGACGTGATCGCGCGCCCGCGCGACGAGAACGACGTCGCGGCGCTCCTCGATTGGTGCGACGCGGCGCGTGCGATCGCCATCCCGTACGGCGGCGGATCGAGCGTGGTCGGAGGTACCGAGCCGCCAGCCGGCGACCGGCCCGTCGTCACCATCGACCTCGAGCGCATGGGGCGCGTGGTCGAGATCGACCGGACCTCGCGCGCCGCGCGCATCGAGGCCGGCGTCTACGGGCCGGCACTGGAAGAGCAGCTGCGGCCGCACGGGCTCACGTTGCGCCACTTCCCGCAGTCGTTCGAGTTCAGCACGCTGGGCGGCTGGATCGCGACGCGCTCGGGCGGACACTTCGCCACGCTCTACACGCACATCGACGACTTCGTGGAGTCGCTGCGCGTCGTGACGCCGCGCGGGACGGTCGCGTCGCGCCGCCTGCCCGGGTCCGGTGCGGGACCGAGCCCCGACCGCATGTTCATCGGCTCGGAGGGCATCCTCGGCGTCGTCACCGAGGCATGGATGCGGCTGCAGGACCGGCCGCGCTGGCGCGCGTCGGCGTCGGTGAGCTTCGCCGACATGCTCGCCGGTGCCGAGGCGGTGCGCGCGATCTCGCAGTCGGGTCTCGCGCCGACCAACTGCCGGCTGCTCGATCCGGGCGAGGCGATGACGTCCGGTGCCGGCGCCGGGGACGCCGCGATCCTGGTCATCGGCTTCGAGTCGGCGGACCACCGGCCCGATGCCTGGATGGTGCGCGCGCTCGAGCTGTGCCGCGACCACGGCGGCGCGGTCGCGGACGGCGCGGGTGCCACGCGCGACGACGAGTCCGGCGGCCGCGAAGGGGCCGTCGGCGCATGGCGCAAGGCGTTCCTCGACGGCCCGTACCTGCGCGACACGCTGGCCGCGATCGGCATGGTGTCGGAGACCTTCGAGACCGCCATCACCTGGGACCGCTTTCCCGAGCTGCACGCCGGGGTGACGGCGGCGACGCAGGACGCGGTGAACCGCGTGTGCGGGGCAGGGCAGGTGAACTGCCGCTTCACGCACGTGTACCCCGACGGTCCGGCGCCGTACTACTCGGTGATCGCGCCGGGCAAGCGCGGCTCGCAGCTCCAGCAGTGGGCCGAGATCAAGGCGGCGGCGTCGGAGGCGCTGATCCGTCTCGGCGGCACGATCACGCACCACCACGCCGTCGGTCGTGACCACCGACCCTGGTACGACCGCCAGCGCCCCGATCCGTTCGCGCGCGCGCTCGCCGCGGCCAAGCGCGAGCTCGACCCCAACCAGATCCTGAACCCCGGCGTCCTCCTCGACTGAGACGAGCGCGGGGGGCGCCCCGGGGTCCGCGCTCTGGCTTCGCTCGGCCGGGTCCCGCCGCGCCCGGCGGAACCGGCGGGGCGGGTTGTCGCGCGGACCGACGGCAGGCTACGTTCCGCCGCGCACGGGAAACGAAATGCCGATCGAACTGAAGGACATCCTGCAGCCGAAGAGCACGGCCGTGATCACGGTCGAGTGCCAGCGCGGCGTCATCGGGAGCGGTGGTCCGCTGTCGGCGCTCGCCGACGCGGTGCGCGACAGCGGGCTCGTGCCGCGCGCGGCGAGCGTGCTCGATGCGGCTCGCGCGACCGGTGCTGCGGTCCTGCACGGCACGGTCGTGCGCCGTCCCGACGGCGGCGGCACCACGGCGAACTGCCGGCTCTTCGCCGTGGCGCGCAAGGCGAAGGGCCCGGGGCTGCTCGCGGGCAGCGAGCCGCAGCAGATCGTCCCGGAGTTCGGACCTGGCGAGAACGACTACTTCGTGCCGCGCCACCACGGGGTATCGCTGTTCCACGACACCGAACTCGACTCGCTCCTGCGCAGCCTTGGCGTCAGGACCGTCGTGCTGCTCGGGGTGAGCCTCAACGTGGCGCTCCTCGGTACGACCATCGAGGCGGTGAACCGCGGCTACCAGGTCGTCATGCCGCACGACGGCGTGACCGGAACGCCGCTCGAGTACGCGAAGATGGTTCTCGAGCACACCGTTCGCATGCTCGCGACGGTGACTACCTGTGCGGAGATCGTCGACGCACTGAACGGAGAGGGAGCCGCCTCGTGAGCGATCTGGTCCTGACCGAGGAGCAGCAGCTCCTGCAGAGCACCGCCGCCGATTTCGCCCGCCAGAGCCTGCCGGTTTCCCGCCTGCGCAGCCTGCGCGAGACCGCCGACGGCTTCTCGCGCGAGGTGTGGCGCGAGATGGGCAACCTCGGCTGGCCCGGGATGCTGCTGCCCGAGGATCTCGGCGGGCTGGGACTCGGCCATGCCGACGCGGTGGTCGTTCTCGAGGAGATGGGCAAGGTGCTGGCGCCCGAGCCGTTCCTCTCGACGGTGCTGCTCGCCGGGAACGCCCTTCTGCTCGGCGGGACTGCGGCGCAGAAGACGGCCCTGCTGCCGCGCGTCGCCGGCGGCGAGGCGGTGCTCGCGCTCGCGCATCACGAGCCGCGTGCGCGGCACCGCGTGCACCACGTCGCGACGTGCGCCACGGCGCAGGCCGACGGCAGCTTCACCATCGACGGCGTCAAGGACCTCGTGCTCGACGGCGCGGCGGCGGAACGGCTCGTCGTGAGCGCGCGCACGTCGGGAAACGCGGGCGATCGCGACGGCATCTCGCTCTTCCTCGTCGATCCGCACTCGCCGGGCGTGACGGTCCTGCGGCAGCAGCTCGTCGATCACCGCTCGGCCGCAATGGTCAAGCTCGACCGCGTGAAGGTCGCCGCCGACGCGCAAGTCGGCACGCTCGGCCGCGGCGCCGACGTGCTCGACGCGACCCTCGACCGCGCGACCGTCGGCCTCTGTGCCGAGATGCTCGGCGGCATGGTGCGGTCCGCCGACATGACGTTCGCGTACCTCAAGGAGCGCAAGCAGTTCGGCGTGGTCATCGGGACGTTCCAGGCGCTGAAGCACCGTGCCGCACGCATGTTCATCGAGATCGAGCTCGGACGCTCCGTCGTCATGGCGGCGGCGCGCGCACTCGACGAGGGCTCGTCCGACGCGTCGCCGCTCGTCGCGGTCGCGAAGGCACGCCTGTCCGAGGGCTACGTGCTGGTCGCGGGCGAAGCCGTGCAGATGCACGGCGGCATCGGCATGACCGACGAGCACGAGATCGGCTTCTACCTGAAGCGGGCGCGCGCGACGGAGATCCTGCTCGGCGACGCGCCGTACCACCGCGATCGCTACGCTGCCCTGCGGAGCTACTAGCCGTGCACTAGCCTTCGCGGCGGTTCACGCGCGTCCCGAGCTCCGACGCGGCGCCCGAGCGCCGCTCGCTCGTGCACCGCGGCTCTCGCCCACGATCGCTCGTGCACCGCGGCTCTCGCCCACGATCGCTCGTGCACCGCGGCTCTCGCCCACGATCGCTCGTGCGCCGCGGCTCTCGCTCCCGGTCGCTCGTACGCCGCGGCTCTCGCTCCCGGTCGCTCGTACGCCGCGGCTCTCGCTCAAGCTCGCAGGAGACCCGTCAGACGCGCTCGACGCGGTTGGAGCCCGCGGGCGTGCGGAGGCGCACGCGCTCGAGGGATCCGTCCCACTCGGGCGTGCGCACGGCGGCGATCTGCAGGAACTCGACCTCCACCGCGTCGGCGCGCTGCACGTCCATGATCGCGATGCCGTGCGCGAGGCTCTTCGCGTAGCGGTACTGCGGGCTTGCCTGCTGCAGGATCGTGTCGAACTGCGGCACCAGGGCGCCGAGTCCGAGCGCCGACAACGTCGGGTTCGAGTCGACCGTGGACTGCGTGATCTCCTGGACGGGTGACGAGCTGATGCCGGCGCACACGTACTCGACCGCGATCGGCGCGCCGCTCTGGTCGTCGAAGTTCTCGTACAGCTCGGAGGCGTAGAACGCGTGGATGTCGCCCGCGAGAGCGACCACGTTGTCGAGTCCGGCGACCGTGCGCAGGATCTCCGCGCGCTCGCTCCGGTAGCCGTCCCACTGGTCGACGCTGAAGTAGAACAGGTTCCTGAACTGGTCGGGCAGCAGCTCGAAGCTGCGGAGGTCGACCAGCATCTGCGAGAGCTGCACGTCGCTGCCGAGGATCTTCCAGGTGGCGCCCGACGACGACAGCGCGTCCAGCAGCCAGGCCTTCTGCGCGGCGCCGAGCAGCGACGGCGTCGCCGCGGCCTCGCGCTCGTCGAAGCCGGGCTTCAGCACGAAGTTGCGCGAGCCGAGCGAGCTGTTGGCGCTGAACTTGCCGACGTCGAGGTCGACCGGACCCTCGGGCACCAGGTGGTCGTCACGGTAGAGGCGGCCGTCGATCAGCAGCAGATCCACGTGCCGGCCGTAGCGCAGCGAGCGGTAGATGCGGATGTCGTCCGGATAGGACGCGCTCTCGTCGTAGACCACGTCCGCCGGCTGAAACTCGAAGAACGCCTGGTTCGCGGCCTCGCGCCGGCTGGTCGACTTCTCGTCGCCGCGCGCCTCGTTGAAATCGGTCGCGTGATCCGACCACGAGTCGTTGGCGAACTCGTGATCGTCCCAGGTCACGACGAACGGGTAGAGCTGGTGCGCGCGCTTGAGCCACGGGTCGCTGCGGTAGGTCTTGTAGAGCGTCCGGTAGTCGGCCAGCGTGACGGCCGCGAGGTTCTCGGTGGCGGACTCGCCGAGCGACAGGCCGTCGGGGAGGATCACGCTGCGACGCTCCTCGGGGGTCTGGAAGTCCGGGTCGCCGCTGGTCTCGTAGACGTAGTCGCCGAGGTGCACGACGAAGTCGACCTCGCCGCCCTGCGTGACGAACGCCTGCCATGCGTGGTACCAGCGACCGACGTAGTCCTGGCACGATGCGAAGGCGAAGCGGACCGGCACGTCGTCGCCCGGCGCGGGGGCGGTCTTCGTGCGTCCGACCATCGACGTCACGCCGAGGGCGGTGAAGCGGTAGAAGTACGTCGTGAAGGCGTCGAGGCCGACTGGCTTGAGCTTGACGGTGCCGTCGCGCTCGATGCCGGTCACGACCTCGCCCTCGGCGACGATCTGCGAGAAGCCCTCGTCGAGCGCCACCTGGTACGCGACGCGGAGCTCCGCGTCGGCGCTCTCGACGCGCGTCCACAGCACCACGCTGTCGGGCCGCGGGTCGCCGGATGCGACGCCCTGCGGAAAGACGCGGTCGATGTCTTCGGGGGTCGACACCCCGCCGCTGCTCGCGTCGCTGCAGCCCGAGAGCTTCGGCGCGGCCGAGACCGCGACGGTGATCGCGGCGAAGCGGAGGAAGTCACGACGTCGGAGCTGCGGCGTACGAGTCGGCATTCCGCCCATGTAAGCGGGCGCGGGGCTGCCGGCAAGCCGGAATCCGCCGGAATCACGGGGATCGCACGCGACGTCGCCGGATTGCCGGTGCGGCACCGCGTCTGGTAGCCGGACCGGGTGCGCCGGAGCGACGTGGCGGCCGCGCGCGGCAAGCTCGCCGCGATCGGCAGGGAGCTCGGGGAAGCCTTCGTCGAGCGCGACCAGGTCATCGAGGGATCCCTCGCGGCCCTGCTGGCACGCCAGCACGTGCTGCTGCTCGGCCCGCCGGGAACGGCGAAGTCGATGCTCGCCGACGAGCTCTGCCGGCGCATCGAGGGCGCCGCATACTTCCAGTGGCTGCTCACCAAGTTCACCACGCCGGAGGAGGTCTTCGGTGCGGTGAGCCTGCGTGCGCTCGAGCAGGACGAGTACCGCCGCGTCACAACGCGCAAGCTTCCCGAGGCGCACGTCGCGTTCCTCGACGAGATCTTCAAGGCGAGCTCGTCGATCCTCAACGCGCTGCTGACGCTGCTCAACGAGCGCCGCTTCGACAACGGCCGCGACAGCGTCGACGTCCCGCTGCTGACCGTCTTCGGCGCCGCCAACGAGCTGCCCGAGGAGGACGAGCTGTCGGCGATCTACGACCGCTTCCTGGTGCGCTTCGTGGTCGGCTACGTCGTCGAGGACTGGCGCTTCCTGCGCATGCTGCGCGCAGCAGCGCCCGAGGCGGGAACCCGCATCTCGCTCCCCGAGCTGGCGCTGCTGTGGGACGCGGTGGCCGAGGTTTCCGTGCCCGACGGCATCCTGCGCAGCATCGCCGACCTCCGCCGTGCGCTCGGCGAGCAGCAGATCCTGCCGTCGGACCGCCGCTTCCGGCAGAGCGTGACCTTGCTGCGGGCGCTCGCGCTGCTGCGCGGGCGCGACGCGGTGGGCGACGACGAGGTGCAGTTCCTCGAGCACGTGCTGTGGCGCGATCCGGCCGAGCAGGCGACCGTCCGCGACGTGTTGCGCCGCCTCGTGCGCGGCTTCGACGAGCAGGTGCAGGAGCTGCTCTACCAGGGCCGCGAGCTCGGCGAGTACATCGAGCAGGCGTGGGATTCGCGCGAGCAGCGGGCGCGCGCGCGCATCGAGGTCGAGACCAAGCTGCGCCGCATCCTCGAGCAGATCGCCGCGATCGAGCGCGCCGCGCGTGATGCCGGGCGCGAGGTCGCCCGGGCGGAGGCCGCGCGCCGCGAGATCGAGGCGCTGCGCCGGGCGATCGCCGAGGTCGGCTGATGGCGGGCGCCGACGACGCGTCCCGGCACGAGCGACCGGACGTGCCGGCGAACCTGGTCGCGGCCGACGCGTACGACCGGGCCGCGATCGTCCGTCTGCGCCGCGGAGCGCACGCGTGGCGTGCGCTCGACGAGGACGGCGCGAAGCTCGTGCCGCACTTCCCGGCGCTCGTCGAGGATCTCTTCTGCGGTCTCTTCAAGCTGAACGTCGTCCTGAAGGACGAGGCGGACGTTCCCGCGAGCACCGCGTTCAACCGGCGCGTGCTGCGCGGCGTCCTGCAGGGGCCGGCGTACGAGGTGCTGCGCCTCCACACGCCACTCGACGAGGCGCGCGCCGGGCTCGGCGCGGTGGTGATCGGCGAAGCGGTGCTGCGTGCGCTGCGCGAGGACCGCGTCCTGACCAGCGGCGACCTGCTCGACCTCTGGAGCCTCGAGCGCGAGGAACAGGCCGCCCGCGAGGCGGCGGAGGAGGCCGAGGTCGGCCGCGAGCTCGCCGAGGCGGCGGACGAGGAGCGCGCCGCGGGGCGCGATGCCGATCCGCCGGGAGACGACGCCGAGAACGAAGCGCCGCCGGAGGGCGGAGCGACGCAGGACCCGGGCGGTGGCGAGCCCGCCGACGGCGCCGCCGACCAGGCCGCGTCGCGCGGCCGTCGTGCGACGCGAGCGGACGGGAGCGCGATGCGCGCGGCGGCCGACCGGGCGCGCCTCGCGGCGCGCGGGGTCGCGGCACAGCGGGAGCAGAAGCGACGTCGCGTCGAGGCGGCATTCGCGCGGGTGGAGAAGAAGCTCGACCGGAAGCTGCTCGGCGCGGCTGCCGCGGCGGCCGGCAAGGTCACCTCCCTGGAGGAAGCGCTCCAGGCCTGGGGACGTGGCCTCGGCGCGGGCGGGGCGCGCGACCCGGGGCACAGCATCGATCTCGGCCGGCGCCTCGCGGACAGCGAGAAGATGCGCCGGTTGTTCGCCGTGTTCGGGCGCATCCGTGACCAGGCGCTGGCGGTGCGCCGCCGCGTGCTCGACCGCACCGACGAGGAGCTGCACGAGATCCGCCCCGGGCGCGGGCTCGAGGATCTCGGCCGGCTGATCCCGCACGAGCTCGTCGCGCTGTCGCACCCGGTGCTGCGGCGCGACTTCCAGCGCCGCCTGCTCGACGGTGGCGTGCTGACCTACGCGCTGCGCGGCACCGACCAGCGCGGGCACGGGCCGCTCGTGGTGTGCCTCGACACCAGCTCGTCGATGGCGGGCGAGAAGGAGCTGTGGTCGAAGGCCGTCGCGCTCACGTTCGTCGAGCTGGCACGTCGCCGGCGCCGACGCTGCCACGTGGTGTGCTTCTCTTCGGGGGAGAAGGGCCTGCGGCACTTCGACATGAACCCGGGCAACGCCTGGACCGTCGGGCTCGACCGCACCCTCGACCTCGCCGAGCACTTCTCCGGCGGTGGCACCGACTTCTGCCCGCCGCTCGACGCGGCCGTCCGGCTGCTTGCCGCGCGAGATCTGCGGCGGGGCGATCTGGTCCTGATCACCGACGGCGAGTGCGCGGTCGACGATGCGTGGCGCGAGGACTTCCTCGCCCGCAAGCGCCGGCGGAACTTCGCGCTGTACTCGATCCTGATCGACGTGCGCGACGTGCAGGCCGAGACCGTGCGGGCGCTTTCGGACCGGGTCTCCCTGGTCTCGGACCTGCGTGCCGATACGCGGCAGCTGTTCGTCGATCCGCGCCGGCGACGCGTCGCCTGAAGCGCAGCAGCCTACTTTGCGCATGCGCGGTACCGGGGTACGACGAGGAGCCGCCGGCTTAACGTCCTCGATGCTCTCCCGGGTGCGGCCGGGCTCCCTGGATGTCTCGATGAAGAAGCTGACGCCAACCCTCGGGCTGCTGGTCGTGGTCTGCTCTCTCGCCCCGGTGCGAGCGAGCGCCGACGTCAAGCCGGGCGACAAGATCAACGCGGCGAAAGTCGCCGAGATCAAGGACCTGGTCTCGCCGGGGATCGAATGGCTCGTGCAGCACGGCATGCCGATCACCGTCGTCGAGACGAAGCCGATCGAGCTGCCGAAGCGGTATCGCGAGGCCACCGAGAAGTACTCGGGCCAGGTGAAGCTGTCGCCCGACGGGCGTCGCATCGAAGGCTGGGTGGCGGGCCTGCCGTTTCCGAAGATCGATCCGAGCGATCCGCAGGCGGCCCAGAAGATCATGTGGAACTTCGACCGCAAGCCGCTGATCACCGACGACATCGACATCCGCAACTTCGACGCGGATGTCGGCACGATCGAGAGCGATCGCGAGATGGGCGTCGAGCGCCACTACCTGCTCGACCACCTGCGCCGCCTGCTCTACGTCGGCCGCTTGTTCGTCGACCCGAAGCCCGAGATGCCGAGCAAGGACGGCGTCCAGTACCGTCAGTCCCTGCACCCGATCCTCGAGCCGTTCGACCTCAAGGGCGTGGGCGTCACCAGCTACCGCTACATCGATCCCGACAAGCAGGACGACAGCTGGCTGTACCTGCCCTCGCTGCGGCGCGTGCGCAGGCTCTCGGCGGCGCAGCGCTCGGACGCGCTGTTCGGACAGGACTCGGATCTCGACAGCTACTACGGCTACGATGGCCACCCGGCGTGGATGGAGTGGAAGCTGATCGGCGAGAAGGAAGTTCTCGGCGTCGTCCACGCGGAGAACTACCCGGTCAAGTGGGCCGAGGGGAAGGGCAGCTTCGCGTTCGACGACGTGTGGGAGAAGCGCAAGGTGTGGGTCATCGAGGGCGTCTCGAAGTTCCCGCAGTACGCCTACGCGAAGCGCGTCATCTACGTCGACAAGGAAGCGTGGGTGGTCCTGTACTCCGACATCTACGACCGCGCCGGCACCCTCTGGAAGGTGTGGGTCAACGACTACTCGTTCCGCAAGCAGACGCCGGTCGGCAAGGTGCAGTACGAGGACGAGATGGGCTTCGGCCCGGCCATCCTGATGATCGACGTCCAGGGCTCGCACGCGACGAAGGCCGCGCTGCCGAGCCCGCGCTTCCCGGGCGAGGAAGGAACGTACTTCAACCAGGGCGAGAAGTCGGGCACCACCGAGCAGTTCTTCACCATCGCAGCTCTGATCGAGTCCGCGCGCTGACCCGGCGGCCACCGCGCCGCCCGCGGCAGAGGGAGGGAACCATGAGGAAGGTCCTGCTGGTTGCACTCGTTCTCGCGATCGCGGTGCCCGCTCTTGCCCAGGCTCCGGGCGGCGCGGCAGGCGGCAAGGCCAAGGAGATCCCCGGTCTCGGCGGTCCGGAGTCCGACCTCGAGAACGAGGCCGCCATCCGCAAGCTGTACGAGGAGTACACCGCCGCCTGGAACCGCCACGACGCGCGGGCGATGGCCGCGATGTGGACGCTCGACGGCGACTACATGGAGCCCGACGGGCGCCACGCGAAGGGCAGGGCCGGGGTCGAGCAGCTGTTCACGCGGGAGCAGCAGACCGTCTTCAAGGACAGCACGCTGGCGCTCACCATCGAGACCGTCTGGTTCATCGGCGAGGACGTCGCGATGGTCGATGGCAAGTACGACCTCTCGAACGTGCGCGATCTCGACGACAATCCGCTGCCGGTGCGGAGCGGCCACCTGACCGCCGTGCTGCTGCGTGAAGACGGCTCGTGGAGAGTCGCGGCCGGCCGCGCCATGATCCCCGTGCCGCTGGTGTATCGCGAAAAGCAGTGAGCCCTCGAGAGGTGGCGACCGATCGCCCCGCTTGAATCCGGGCGCCAGATCCGGTGGAAACGAGTCCATGGCCATCGTCGAAACCACCTCCGGAAGGGTCGAAGGTCGCGAGGCCCCTACCCACCAGACCTTCCTCGGCATCCCGTTCGCTGCGAGCCCGGTCGGCGCCCTCCGCTTCTCGCCGCCTGCACCTCCCCCGTCGTGGACCGGTGTGCGACCGACGGTCGAGCCGGGACACGCGTGTCCGCAGCCCGAGAGCCTGCTGCCGGGGATGGCGCCCGGCTCGCAGGGCGAGGACTGTCTCGCGCTGAACGTCTACACGCCGTCGGCCGATCGCGGCCGGCGTCCCGTCATGGTGTGGCTGCACGGCGGCGGCTTCGTCGGCGGATCCGGCACGCAGGCGCTCTACGATGCGAGCCGCCTCGCGGTGCGCGGCGACGTGGTGATCGTGACGGTGAACTACCGACTCGGCGCGCTCGGCTTCCTCGCTCCGGTCGCCGCGGGGCTCGATCTTCCCGGTGCCGCCGACAACGTCGGCATGCTCGACCAGGTCGCGGCGCTGCGCTGGGTGCGCGAGAACATCGCGGCGTTCGGCGGCGATCCAGCGAAGGTCACGATCTTCGGCGAGTCGGCGGGAGGCATGTCGGTGACGACTCTGCTCGCCATGCCGGCTGCGCGCGGACTGTTCCGCCGCGCGATCGCGCAGAGCGGCGCCGCCCAGGCGACGTGCTCCCTGACGGACGCGACCAGGGTGACGATTCTCCTGCTCGCCGAGCTCGGCATCACCCGGCCGACCGTCGCCAAGCTGCGCGACCTGCAGGCCGAGGAGATCGTCGCCGCACAGACGAAGGTGGCCCTGAAGCTCACGGGCGACGTCTTTCTGCCGTGGGCGCCGGTCGTCGATCCGGTGAACCTGCCGGTCGCACCCTCGGAGGCGATCGCATCGGGCGTCGCGAAGGACGTTCCTCTCCTCACCGGAACCACGCTCGACGAGTGGCGGCTCTTCACGTTCCTGACGCCGAAGCACCGTGAGCTCGACGAGGCGGGGCTCGTCAAGCGCGTGGCGCGGCGGCTCGAGGCGATCGGGCGCGGCAACGCGGAGGAGATGATCGCCGTCTACCGCAACGGTCGTGCGGCTGCGCCGCCGTGGCAGCTCTTCGACGCGATCGAGTCCGATCGCCACTTCCGCATTCCGGCGATCCGCCTCGCGGAGTCGCAGTGCGCGCACCAGCCGCACACGTACATGTATCTCTTCACCTGGCCTTCGCCGGCGGTCGGCGGGCTGCTCGGCGCGTGCCACGCGATCGAGCTGCCGTTCGTGTTCGGGACGCTCGACGCACCCCACATGGCAGGCTTCTCCGGCAGCGGGCAGCGCGCCGAGCAGCTTTCGCAGGCGGTCATGGACACCTGGCTGCGTTTCGCGAGCGGCGATGCGGACGCGCACGACGGGCTCACGCACTGGCAGCCCTACGAGGCCGAGCGGCGGTCCACGGTGGTGCTCGACGCGGAGTCCTCGGTGGCGCGCGATCCGCAGCCCGACGAGCGCGCGGCGTGGGCTGGAATCCTGTAGGTCGAGCCGCCTGATCCCGGGGCCGGGCCCGGCGACGTGAGACCGTGCGGGCGCTCGCCGCTTCACGCCGAGCGCTCGCGGCCCGCCCCCTGCGTGCGCTCACGCGCTACCGCCGCTGCCGTCCGCAGGCGCGCCGTCCCTTGCCGCCGCGGCCCGTCGCGGGCTAGGCCGTGAGGCCTGTTCGCGACGATCCCATCTCCCGCCGACCCGCGCCGCGGCGCCCTCGACGGCGTGCGCGTGCTCGACCTGACCGACGTGCAGGGCGCGCTGTGCGCGCGACTGCTTGGCGACCTCGGCGCGGACGTGGTCCGCGTCGAGCCGCCGGGCGGAGCGTCGCTGCGCCGCATGCCGCCGTTCGAGCCCGGTGCGCGGCCCGGCGACGACGCGAGCCACGCGCACTGGTTCCTTGACCTGAACAAGCGCAGCGTGACGGTCGACGCCTCGTCCGACGACGGCCGCACACGGCTGCGGGCGCTCCTCGCCGCGGCCGACGTGGTGGTCGCGGCGCGCTACCCCGACCTGCTCGCGGCCGCCGGCGTCGATCGCGAAGCCCTGCGCCGCGCGCAGCCGGGCACGATCCTGGTCGACGTGTCGCCGTTCGGGACGACGGGACCGCGCGCGTCGTGGCGCGGCTCCGATCTGGTGTGCGCCGCGCGCGCGGGCATGACGTACGTGAACGGCCACCCCGAGACGTCGCCGATCGCGCCGTTCGGCCTGCAGTCCTACGACAGCGCGGGCGTGTTCGCCGCGATCGGCACGCTGCTGGCGCTGCTCGCGCGGCGCCGCACCGGGCGCGGCGGGCTCGTCGACGTGGCGATCACCGAGGCCACCGCCGGCGCCGTGGAGCACGTCACCGGCTTCTTCCGCCAGACCGGCAACGTCGAGCGCCGCCGCGGGACGTTGCACTGGAGCCGCTACTTCCGCAGCGGCCCCGCCGCCGACGGCTGGGTGCTGCACGCGACGATCGGCGACTGGACGACGCTTGCCGGGTGGGTGGCGATGGACGGCGAGGCGTGGGACCTGTTCGACGAGCGCTGGGAAGAGCCTCAGAACCGGAAGGACGGCTGCGCGCACCTGTTCGACTGCCTCGACGCGTGGGCCGCGCAGCACACGGTGGCGGAGATCGTGGAGGGCGCCGAGCTGCGTCGCCTGCCCTACGCCGAGGTGCGGCGGCCGGAGAACGCCACGCGCGACGAACAGCTCGCCGCGCGCGGCTTCCCGGTGCTGCTGGCGAAGCGCGACGGCGGCACGGTGCCGTTTCCTGGACCCGCGTTCGTGTCGTCCGCCACGCCGCTTGGTCTGCACCGTCCGCCGGCGCGCCCGGGCGAGCACGACGCCGAGGTCGCGGCAGACCCCGCGTGGCACCCCGGCGCCGCGTCCGTGGTCGAGGCGACGCCACCCGTGCGCGCCGCCGCGGCCGAGGCGACGTCACCCGTGCGCGCTGCCGTGGCCGAGGCGACGTCACCCGTGCGCGCTGCCGTGGCCGAGGCTACGTCACCCGTGCACGCCGCCGCGGCCGCACCGGGGCGCGTGCTCGACGGCACGCTGGTGCTCGACTTCACCTGGGTCGTCGCGGGCCCCGTCGCGACGCGGCTGCTCGCGGATCAAGGGGCGCGCGTCGTCAAGATCGAGCGCCGCGACGCGATGGACTTCGGCAATCGCCGCGGCGGGCTGAGCGGCAACCTGAATCGCGGCAAGCAGAGCGTGGTGCTGAACCTCGCCGACCCCCGAGGCCTCGATCTCGTCCGCGGCCTCGCGCGCCAGGCGGACGTCGTGATCGACAACTTCTCGGCGCGCGTGATGCGCAACTGGGGGCTCGACTACGACGGGCTGCGCGCGCTCCATCCGCAGGTGATCGCGGTCGCGATGTCCGGCTTTGGCTTGACCGGCCCCGGGCGCGAGCGCGTGAGCTACGGCCCGACGCTGCAGGCGCTGCTCGGGTTTCCGTTCCTGATGCGGCTCCCCGGAGGCCCGCCCGCGGGCTGGGGCTACTCGTGGTCGGACATGGTCGGCGGCATGATGGCCGCGCTCGCGACGCTCGCGGCCCTCTGGCACCGCGCCCGAACCGGAGAAGGGCAGCTGGTCGATCTCGGGCAGTACGGCAGCCTGGCGGCGCTGCTCGGGCCGGCGTCGGTGGCACTGCTGCGCGGGCAGGCAGTGGAGGCGCCCGGCAACGCATCGCAGGAGGGCGACGCCGTGCCGCACGGGCTCTGGCGTTGCGCCCCCGACGCCGACGGTTCGGGGGCCGTCGACGACGACCGCTGGATCGCGATCGCGGTGCTCGACGACGACGCGTGGCGCGGGCTCGCGTCCGTGCTGGCGCGCGACGGCGAGGTCTGGACGTCGCGCGCCGCGCTGGGCACGCTCGCCGGGCGGATCGCCGCCCGGGCGGAGATCGAGGCGCGCCTCGCGGCCTGGGCGCGGACCCGCCACGCGGAGGATCTCGAGGAACGGCTGCAGGCAGCCGGTGTGCCGGCGGCGCTGGTCGCGAACGGTGCCGACCTGGTACGGGACCCGCAGCTAGCGCAGCGCGGCTACTTCGAGTCCGTCGCCACGCCCGAGGGCGGACGCGAGACGTTCGACGGCATCCCGTTCCGCAGCTCGTCGCTGCCGGGGCGCATCGCCGCTCCCGGCCCGCTGCTCGGCGAGCACACCGACCTCGTGCTGCGCGATCTGCTAGGGCTTCGGGAGGCGGACCTGGCCACACTCAGGGCCGAAGGAGTGATCGCGTGAGCACGGGACGGGACGGCGGCGAGAAGTCGGGTGGTGGCGCGAGCTACGCGGCGGTGGGCGTGGACGTCGTCGGGCTCGAGCCCGGCCTCGGCGGCCTCGTGCGGCGTCTCGCGGCGACGACGGCCTTTCCACGCGTCGGGCGGCCCGTCCTGCCCAACGGGTTCTTCGCGAACGTGCTCGATCTCGGCACGGGGCAGGGGCTCGCGATCAGCACGGACGGCGTCGGGACGAAGCTGCTCGTGGCGCTCGCGATGGAGCGCTTCGACACCATCGGCATCGACCTCATCGCGATGAACGTGAACGACGTCCTGTGCGTCGGGGCGGAGCCGATCGCGGTGGTCGACTACATCGCGATCTCGACCACGGACCGGAACCTGCTCGACCAGTTCGCGATCGGCCTGGTCGAGGGCGCCCGTCAGGCGCGCATCAGCATTCCCGGTGGGGAGATCGCGCAGGTGCGCGAGCTGCTGCGTCCGCACCCGCCGCACGGCGAGAGCTTCGACGTGGTCGCGACCGCGGTCGGGGTCGTGCCGATGGATCGCATCGTCGTGGGGCAGGACGTGCAGCCCGGCGACGTCGTGATCGGGCTGCCCTCGAACGGCATCCACTCGAACGGGCTCACTCTCGCGCGGCGGGTTCTGGTCGGCGAGCGCGGACCGGAGGCGTACCGGGAACGTCCGGCGGCGCTGGGTGGCGCCAGCGTCGGCGAAGAGCTGCTGCGCCCGACGCGGATCTACGTCGTGGAGGTGATGGCGTTGCTCGACGCCGGGATCGCGGTGAAGGCTCTGGCCCACATCACCGGCGACGGACTTCTGAACCTGTCCCGCATCGCGGCACAGGGGGTCGGATTCGTGCTCGACCGCCTGCCCGAGCCGCAGCCGATCTTCGCCATGCTCGCCGAGGCTGCTCGGGTCGAGAAGGCCGAGATGTACACGACCTTCAACATGGGGATCGGCTTCTGCATCGTCGTCGCCGAGGCGGACCTGCAGCGCACGCTGGGGATCTTGCAGCCCATCGAGCCGCGGGCGACGGTCCTGGGTCGGGCGGTTGCCGATGCGCAGCGGAAGATGGTCCTGCCCGGACCCGGTCTCACCGGGACGGGAAAGACCTTTTCGCCGTTGCGTTGAGAGGCTCCGAGGGCCCAGGATCGTGTGGCCAGGACGGAGGCGTCGGCGTCTCTCCGCGGCGACAGGTGTCGCACCTCGTTGACGTCGAGGGGCCCGGCGGACGCCGGGAAGCCCGGCTCGCCGGCTTGCAGCAGCCGTCGCGGCGCGGTCAGGCCGAGCGGACCGTCGGCGGGACGGGCGAGGAGGTAGCGGAACGGAGCTTGCTGGCGATCAGCCGACGGCATTCACGCTCGGGCAGCGTCAGATCGCGGCACAGCGCGTGGACGACCTGCTCGGGATCTCGGTTGCAGCACGCCACCTCGTGCTCCGCCACGGCGTGAACGAGCCGTAGGGGGATGGTCAGGCGACCTTCGCCGAAGCCCACCCGCCAGGCAATGGACCACACGAACGCGCCCACGACGGCCGCCACACATGAGCAGATGAGGAACACGGTACTCGCACCCACGTCGACAACAACGGACGCCGTGCTGCGTCCTTGCTGTCGCGAACGGGAGACTCCCTTGCTGTTTGCCGAAGCGGCCCATACAAGGAATGCCCGGCCATGAGCGGTTACCCGTCCGGTGCCGATCGGGTCGCGATCCTGCCGCCTGCTCCCGGCTCCGACGGCAACGACGCGACCACCGAGTTGCTGCAGGGCTGCATCCGCGGTGACGTGGACGCGCGCCGCCGGCTGGTCACGGAGTATTCCGGAATCGTCTCGTACGGCGTTTCTGTAATTTTTCAGCAGTTCGGCCGTCCATCTCTGAAACAGGAAATCGAGGACATCTGCCAGGACGTCTTCCTGGCCTTGTTCGATCAGGACGCGCGCAAGCTGCGCCAGTACCAGGGGCGTAACGGCTGCTCCCTGGCGAGCTGGCTCAGGGTGGTGGCCAACCGGTTGACGATCGACCGGCTGCGGCGGGAGGGTCGAACGGTTTCCCTCGACGATCCAGACAACATCGAGAGTTGGCGGGTGCGGGAAGCCCAGCCGGATGCCCGGCCCGGTCCCGAGCCGCTGGTGGCGGAGGCTCAACGTGCGTCCAGGGTGCGGGATCTGATCGCGCAGCTGGCGCCCAAGGATCAGCTCTTCGTCCAGCTATTTTATTTTCAGGGACTGCCGATCGAAGAGGTGGCGAACACGATCGGCATCACCACCAACGCCGCGTACGTCCGCAAGATGCGGCTGCACGAGAAGCTGAGAAGGCTCGCTTCGGAGAAGTTCGAAGGCACGTTCTGAGATGCTGAAGGTCGACCAGGAAGAGCAGAGAATCCGCGCGATGGTCCAGCAGGCCATGCGGGATCTCGTGCTCCACGGCACTCCCGACCAGCCGGTCGCGGATGCCGCCCAGGCGACCGTCCATCCATCCGAGTACACGCTGGCGACGTACCTCGAGGGCGGGCTCACCGGCGCTGCCGAGGAGGTCTTCGAGCGCCACGTCGCGTTCTGTCGGGGCTGCGCACAGGAGCTCGTGCTCGCCCGCCGCGGCGGCGTGACGCGCACCGACGCCTCGCCGCGGCGCATGTGGAAGCTCGCAGCGAGCATCGCACTGATCTTCGCCGGCCTCGGCTCGGCGGTGCTCGGCGGTCGCGCGCTGGGCGACCGGCTCGAGACCGCGGCGCTGTCGCGCCTCCAGTCGGCGTTCGGTGACCGTGCCCGCATCGAGAACGTGTCGCTGAGCCTGCGGGGCGGACCGGCCGTCGACCTGTCGGGGCTGACGGTGCGGGATCCGCAGGGTGACGAGCCGTTGCTCACCGCGTCCAGCGCGAGCTTCAGCGTCGACGTCGGTGCGCTCGCGAAGGGCGAGCTCAACGGTACCCTGAAGCTCGACCAGCCGGTGATCAACATCGTGCGCGACCCGTCGGGACGTGTGAACGTCGATGCGCTGCTGCCGCGCTCGGTCGGCGCCGAGGACATCTTCTCGATCGCCAGCAAGCGCGCGGTGCACCACGTCGAGGTCGCGGGCGGAACGATCCGGATCGTCGACCGGGCGACCGGGCAGCCGCGCGAGATTCGCATGGCGTCGGTCGACGCCCAGCTGCACGGCTTCGGCGAGGGCACCCCGGTGCACCTCGACGCCAAGGCCGGCTTCGAGTCGACGAAGCACAATGTCGCTTTCCAGGGCGACGTCGGACCGTGGGGTCGCGGCGAGACGCCGAGCTACAAGCTCGACCGCGTTGCGCTGAACTCGGTCCCGCTGCGCGCGTTCCCGCAGGTCGGCAGCGTCGTCGGCGGCGGCCTGACCTTCGAGGGCCGGCTCGCGACCAGGGGGGAGACCTGGAACGACATCACCAGCCGCGTGTCCGGTAGCGGCGAGATGAGCGTGGTGTCGGGTGCCATCGCCGGGCACAACTTCGTCGCCGACGTCGTCGGTCCGGTGCTCGGCGACGAGGAAGCCCCGGCGCGCCTCGGCGCCCTCTTCGCGGCGAAGAACACGCCGTTCGACCGGATCGCGAGCCACGTTACCATCGCCGACTCGCAGCTGAGCGCGACCAGCCTGCAGCTCGCCGCCAGCGGCTACGAGGTGTCGGGTCGTGGCTCGCTCGACACGAGCGGCGGGCTCGCGTTCACCGGGCGCCTCGACGTTTCGCCCGAGCTGTCCCGCGAGCTGGTCGCCAAGGCGCCGCTCGCCGGCGCACTGGTCAACGGTGACGGCGAGATCTCGGTGCCGTTCTCGGTGTCCGGCACCTGGCCGAACGTGCAGACGACGGTCGACGTCGAGCGCTTTGCCGCCGACACCATCCTCGAGCGCATCGCTTCCTGGATGTGGCTATCGCTCAAGCGGCCCCTTCTCGGCTAGCGGCTTTTCCCGTACGCTGCGCGCCGTGATTCTGCCGGCCGCTCGAACCTGCCCGCCGCGCCCCCGCGCGCTCCGCGCCGGCCCGAAACGCCGCCTGCCGGAGGACGCATGCCCAACGAGCTGAACGTGCCGCGCCAGGGGCCGAACGAGTTCAACGTCCCGCGCCAGGGGCCGAACGAGTTCAACGTCCCGCGCCGGGGGCCGAACGAGTTCAACGTCCCGCGCCGGGTCCTGCTCGGCCCTGGACCGAGCGAGGTCGGACCTCGCGTCCTGCGCGCGATGTCGACGCCGTTGGTCGGCCACCTCGACCCGAGCTTCGTCGCGCTGATGGAGGAGGTGAAGGAGCTCCTCCGGCAGACGTTCCGTACGGCGAACCGCCTCACGTTTCCCCTGTCGGCGACCGGGAGCGCCGGCATGGAAGCGGTGCTGGTCAACCTGCTCGAGCCCGGCGATCACGCGGTGATCTGCGTGAACGGCGTGTTCGGCGGACGCATGGTCGAGATCGCGCGCCGCGCAGGCGCCGAGGTGACCAGCGTCGAGGTCCCGTGGGGCGAGGTCATCGACGCCGACTTGCTGCGCAAGATGCTCGCGGCGCTGCCCGCGAGCACGCCGCTGCGACTCGTCGCCTGCGTGCACGCCGAGACCTCCACCGGTGCGCGCCAGCCGCTCGAGGACCTGTCGCGCGTCGCGCACGAGCGCGGTGCGCTCTTCGTGGTCGACGCGGTCACGTCTCTCGGCGGTACCCCGGTCGAGGTCGACGCCTGGGGGATCGACGCGTCGTACAGCGGCACGCAGAAGTGCCTGTCCTGCCCGCCGGGCCTTTCGCCGGTCACCTTCGGCGAGGCCGCGCTGGCGCGCGTGCGCGAGCGCAAGCACAAGGTTCAGAGCTGGTATCTCGACGTGAGCCTGCTCGAGCAGTACTGGGGCACCGATCGCGTCTATCATCACACGGCGCCCATCTCGATGGTCTACGCGCTGCACGAAGCGCTGCGCGTGGTGCACGAGGAGGGTCTGGAGGCCCGCTTCGCGCGGCACGTCCGCCACCACCGGGCCCTGGTCGCCGGCCTCGATGCGCTGAGCATGAAGATGCCGGTTGCGCCCGAGTACCGGCTACCGATGCTGAACAGCGTCTTCGTCCCCGGCGGCGTCGACGAGGCGACGGTGCGCAAGCGCATGCTCGAGCGGCACGGCATCGAGATCGGCGCTGGCCTCGGTCCGTGGAAGGGGCAGGTCTGGCGCATCGGGCTCATGGGCGACTCGTCGACGCCGGCAAACGTGCTGCTGGTGCTCGCAGCGCTCGCCGAGTCGCTGGGCTCGTCGGCCGGCGGCGCCGCACTCGGCGCGGCCGAGCGTGTGCTCGCTGCTGCTTGACGCGAGATGCCGCGTCGCGCTGGCGGCGCTCCTGCTGTGCGCAGGGTGTGCCGCGGCGCCGGATGCGGTCGGGCCGTCGCGAGCGGCAGCGCCGGGTGCGGTCGGGCCGTCGCTCGCGGGGGACGGGACATCGCGCCCGGCGTCGAGCGACGCGGCGACGCGCGCGGCGCTGGCGCTTGCGGTGTCCGAGGCGGGTGGTGCGCTCGGGTGGCGCGCGGCCCGGCCCGATGCGAGCGCGGAGACGCGGCGCGTGGCGCGCGGCCTCGCGCTCTTCGAGAAGGCGCAGCAAGGCCCCGCCGCGGCCTTCCCGGCCGCGGTCGCGAAGAGCTTCCGCACCGGGCCCGCGCGCGAGGTGCTCGTGACCGGCTACCACGAGCCGACGCTCGCGGCGCGCCGCGAACCGGATGCCCGCTTCCGGAACCCGCTCTACCGCATGCCGGGAGGCGGCGGCACGATCCCGTCGCGCGCCGCGATCGAGGAGGGGGCGCTCGCGGGACGTGGCCTCGAGCTGTTCTGGACGGACGATCCGGTCGAGCTCTTCTTCCTGCACGTGCAGGGCTCCGGCCGGCTACGGCTCGAGGACGGCACGATCGTCCGCGTCGGCTACGCCGGCAACAACGCGATGACCTATCGTGCGATCGGCTCGGTGCTGGTCGAGCGTGGCGTCTACCGGCGCGACGAGGTCACGGCCCCGGTGATCAAGGCGTGGCTGCGCGCGAACCCGTCCGAGGCGGCCGAGGTGATGCGAAGCAATCCGCGCTACGTGTTCTTCGCCGAGCAGCCCGCCAGCGGCGACGGCGGCCCCGTGGGGGCGCTCGGTGTGCCGCTCGTGCCGTGGCGCTCGGTGGCGGTCGACCCCAGGGTGGTGCCGCTCGGCTCGATCGGTCGTCTCGTCGTGCCGCTTCCGGACGGAAGCACGTTCGACTCCTACGTGATCGCCATGGATACGGGCACGGCGATCGCCGGCCCAGGGCGGCTCGACCTCTTCTGTGGCGCCGACGACCGGGCCGAGCGCATCGCCGGCGAGCTGCGCCACGCCGGGAAGATCGCCTGGCTGCAGCCGGTCTCGTGACCCGACCGAGCCCGACCGACCCTGCCGGAAAGGTCTCGCGCGATCCGCCCGGCCGCGGCAGAATCAGCGCATCCTTCCGCGATCCCGCGTGTTGAGAGGGTATCCGCCGCGATTCGGGCACCGACTGCCCGCGACGGCGGACGAGAAAAGAGAGTGACCATGCGATCCCGCGAGTCTGGGATTTGGAGTCTGCACCGCCGCTGGCACTGCGGGCCGTTCGCCGTGCTCTTCGCCGTTCTCGCGTGCCTCGCGCCGGGAGCCGCGGGACTCGCTTCCGCCGCGGACGACGAGCCCGGCGTGGCGCGCGTGGCGCTGGTCGAGGGCGATGCGTCCTACCTGCGTGGGGATGCGGACGACTGGACGGGCGTTGCCGTCAACGCGCCGCTCGTGACCGGAGACCGGCTCTTCACCGGGGCTGACAGCCGCGCCGAGATCCAGCTCGACCCCGCGACCTACGCGCGCCTGTCGGGCGAGACCGAAGTCAGCATGCTCGAGCTCGGTCCCGACGTGACGCAGGTCCGCATGAGCCTCGGCCTCGCGACCTATCGCGTCCGACGCCCGCCTGAGGGCCGCCACGTCGAGATCGACACGCCCGGTGGTGCGTTCGTGGTGCGCGAGGCCGGGGTGTACCGCGTCAGCGTCGCACGCAACGGCGACACCGATCTGCAAGTGCGCGACGGTGAGGTGAGCGCGTTCGTCGCCGGCGAGCCGTACCAGATCGGCGACGGTCGTGGCATCGCGATCGACGGTATCGGCGACGCGGCGCGGCCGCGCATCTACGCGGCGTCGGGTGCCGACGGCTGGGACGAGTGGGAGTCGCAGCGCGCCGGGCGAATCGAGAACGCGGTCAGCACGCAATACGTGGGCGAGGAGATCTACGGCGCAGCCGACCTCGACGACCACGGCGACTGGGAGACGACGGACACCTACGGTCCGGTCTGGCGGCCGCGCGTCGCCGCCGGCTGGGCGCCCTACACCAACGGACGCTGGGTCTGGGTCGACCCGTGGGGCTGGACGTGGCTCGACTACGCCGCCTGGGGCTGGGCGCCGTTCCACTACGGACGCTGGGTCTACAGGAGCGGCTGGTGGGGCTGGGCCCCCGGTCCGATCGTCGCGGCGCCGGTCTATGCGCCGGCGCTGGTCGGCTGGTTCGGCGGCGGCTCGGGCGGCGTTTCGGTCTCGGTGGGCTTCGGCGCGCTCGGCTGGACGCCGCTCGGCTGGGGCGAGCCCTGCTTCCCGTGGTGGGGTGGCTGGGGCGGCGTCGCCGTCGGCACGCCCTGGTGGGGCGGCTGGGGCGGTCCGCGCTACTACAGCAAGAACGTCACGAACATCACGAACATCACGATCAACAACTACGAGTACGGCAACACGCGCCATCCGGGTGGCCTCTCGAGCATGCCGATCGGCGACTTCCAGAACGGTCGCGGCCGTCCGGTACCCGTGGGGTCGCAGCGGCTCGACAGCTTCCGTGCGCTGGGTGGCCGCGTTCCGGTCACGCCGACGCGCGATAGCCTGCCTGCGGCCGACCCGTCGCGGGGCTTCGGCGGCCGCGCGATCCAGCCTCCGGCCGGCGTCGAGGGCCGAACGGTGATGAGCGCCCGCATGCCGACGGCGGGTGCGCAGCCGAGTTTCGAGCGCAAGCTGCCGCAGATCCAGCGCGGACAGGGCACGCCGCTCACGCCGACCACGCTGCGCGAGCTCGGCCGCGACGGCGGTCGCGTGCCGATCGTGCAGGCGGTGAACGCCCAGGGTGGCGCCGGACGGCAAGCGGAGACCCTGCCTCCGGTGAACGCGCCCGGTGGCGGTCGTGCGCCGGTCGTCGAGGCGAGCGAGACCACCGGTCGCGCGTCGCCGTGGTACGGCAGCGGCACGGTGCCGCGCACCGCGGCCGGCGAGCGCGGCTCACCCGACGCGACCGGCGTCGGCTCCTTCGGTCCGTCCGGCAGCGGCACGCGCGGGATCTCTCGCGCGCCCGCTACCGGAGACGACGACGGGCGCGCGCTGCCGGTCGCGCCGCGCGCCGGCGACGCCGGACGAGAGCCTTACGTCGCTCGGCGTCCCGCGTGGAGCCCGCCCCGCGACGCCGGCACTGCTGGTGGCGGCAACGCCTCGGGCGGCGGCGCGAGCACCGGCCAGAACGAGGTTGGTCGCGGGAGCGTCAGCCCGCGTACCTCCTACGAGTCGAGCGGTGGTGGAAGCTCGGCGCCCGCCGGCGGGCGTGCGGTGACCAGGCTGCCCGCGACGTCTCCGGGAACTGCCCCGGCCGGCGCCACCGTCCCATCGCGCCCGACCGTGCGTTCGTCCGACGCGAGCGGCGGCCCCTCCGCCGGCGGGACGTCGGCGCGCGCGTTGCCCGGCAGCGGTGGCACGTCGGCGCGCGCGTTGCCCGGTAGCGGTGGCACGTCGGCGCGCGCGTTGCCCGGTAGCGGTGGCACGTCGGCGCGTTCGTTGCCCGGTGGCGGCGGGACGACGGCGATGCCGTCAGCGCGGCGCGGGTCGTCTCCCGCGACCTATCCCCCGGCAGTGCGCTCCGCGCCGGCGCCGGACCGCGGCGGCGGTTCGCGAAGCTACTTCTCGGCGCCACGGACGGCGATGCGATCGACGACGAGCGGCGGCGCCACCGCTCCGCGAACGGCGATGCGTTCCGGACCGACGTCGCGCGGTGGCACGTCGCAGCAGCAGGCAACCGGCGCCCCCCCGCGCGTCGCGGCGGGCATGCGATCGGCAACCGGCGCCGGCGGCCGCGCGCCGCAAGTGCGGAGCGCACCCTCCGAGCAGGCGCGCGGGGCAGCGTACGCACCGCGCGGACCGGGCGTATCCGCTTACGGTCGCACGGTGTCGCCGCCGTCGGGCGGCGGCGCGGCCGTCCGGTCGCTTTCCGCCGGGACGGGCCGCGCCATGTCGGCCGCCGGATCTGCGGCCGGCGTCGCCCGGTCGTCGGGCAGCTTCGGTGGTGCTCCATCCGGCAGAGCCATGCGCGGGGGCGGGGCTTCGGCCGGCTTCGGCGGCGGACGCTCGACCAGCGGCGGTTCGTTCGGCGGGCGCGGCCGCTGACCGCGGCGACATCCCGACGGCCGCGGCCGCTGACGACGGCGACATCCCGACGGGCGCGGTCGCAGACGACAGCGACATCCCGACGAGCGCGGCCGCAGACGACGGCGACATACCGGTCGCGCGACCCCGCGCGGACCTGTTAGCACGGAGCGGCCCGGACCCGCCGGACGTCGGCGGGCCTGCACGGAGGTCCCCGATGTCGCACCGCCGCGCCCTGCTCGTCGTCCTGCTGCTCGTCGTCGCCGCTCCCGCACCCGCGGTCCAGCAGGTGTTCGAACCTGCGGGTGCATCGTTCTACGATATGCCGTTCCCGATGGAGCTGCGGCGGGACGCGGACGGCACGGTGTCGCTCGCGGGGTTCCCGTTTCCGCCCGGCAACGCGCTGATCGACGGCTATCGCGTTGCGCTCGAGCGCACGCGCGGCTTCGGCGTCGACTCCGGCGTCTTCTTCAAGTTCGACGGCGCGATCGATCCGGCGACGTTGCCAGCCGACCCCGCGGCGAGCACCGCTCTCGGTGCCAGCGTGTTCCTGATCGACGTCGACCCGCGTTCCAGGGGGCGCGGCAAGCGTACGCCTCTCTGGATCGAGTTCCGCGCGGCGGGCGACGCCTGGCGTGACGACCACGTGCTGGTGGTGATGCCGGTCCCGGGCCATCCGCTCGAGCCCGACACCCTGTACGCCGCGGTCGTCACCGACGGCCTGCACGGTGCCGACGGAGCCCCGGTGAGCGCAGCGCCCTTCCTCGAGCAGATGCGCGCCGGCGCCGCGACGACGCCCTTCGAAGCAGACGCGCTGCCCTTCTACGAGAAGCTCTGGCGGCACCTCGAGCGCGAGGAGGGCCTGTCGCGCGAGCACGTCGTCGGGGCCACGCTGTTCCGCACCGGCGAGCCGACCGCAGCGATGGAGGCGGTCGCGCGCTTCGTCCGCGCGACGGTCCGGCCCGTGGCGACGAACCTGGCGCTCGACGTCGCGCGCTCGACGGGCGCCTACTGGACGTTCACCGGCAACCTCGCAGCACCGCAGTTCCAGAGCGGGACGCCGCCGTTCTCGGCCGCCGGCTCCGGCATCTTCCAGTTCGACGCGAAGGGCCGCCCGGTCGTACAGCGCTTCGACATCTTGAGCTTCGTTCTCACGGTCCCCAAGGAGCGCGACGACGGCACGCTGTCGATGCCGAACCGGGGCTGGCCGATCGCGCCGTACATGCACGGCACGGGCGGCAGCCGGAACAGCTTCATCGGCGACGGCACCGCCGGACGTCTCGCCGCGCAGGGGATCGCGTCGCTGGGCATCGACCAGCCGTTGCACGGGCTGCGCCCGGGAGCGACCGCCGACGGTACGAACTTCTACAATCCGCTGAACCCGGATGCGCTGCGCGACAACCCGCTGCAGGCCGCAGCCGACTCGCTCGTGGTGCACCAGCTGGTGCGCCGTCTGACGGTGGACGAGGGTCTGCTCGCGTCGGCCGATGCCGGAGCCGGCTTCCGGGTCACGACGAGGCCGCTTCGCTTCGACCGCAAGCGCGTGGCGTACGTGGGCCACTCGCAAGGTGCCACCACCGGCCCGCTCTTCCTCGCGGTCGCGCAGAGCGTTCAGGGCGGCGTGATCTCGGCGGGCGGCGGCCACCTCCTGGTGAACATTCTCACCCGCGAGCAGGCGTTCTTTGCCGGGCTCAAGCTGCGCGACCTGGTCGAGATCCTGCTCGGCGACCAGGTCGACCTGTTCCACCCGGCGCTGCACCTGCTGCAGATGGGCAGCGAGGTGTCCGACCCCGTCGCGTACGCGCCGCTCTTCGCGAAGCGACGAAAGGGACCGCCGCTGTCGATCCTGTTCACGCATGGCACCGCCGACGGCCACGTCACGACGCCGATGACCGCTGCGATGGTGGTCGCGGCCGGCTACCCGCTGCTCGCACCGACGTTTCCGCCGATCTCGTTCCCCGAGCTGCCGGGCTACCAGTACCAGGAGGCGTTCGATCTCGCCGGCTTACCGACCCTGGTGCCACCGGTCTCCGGCAACCTCGTCGAGGGGAAGAATGCCGCCACGGGCGGGCTCGCCCTCTACGACGCGCAGGGCCACTTCCCGTTCTTCAACTTCGAGCCCGCGCGCCAGCAATGGACGTCGTTCATGCGGTCGCTCGCGTACGAGGATCTCGCGACGATCCCCGTCCAGCCGTGAGGCCGCGCCGCACCTCGTGGTGAAGCAGATTCGTGCACACTAGCTCGCGTAGCGTGGTTTCGCGCACGCCCGCGCTGCGACGAGCGGCTCGCGGCGCGGCGTTGCTCCTCGCGTGCGCCGCGCTCGCGTCGTGCGCGGGGCGCAAGCAGCAGATCACCGCAGAGCAGTTCGCGGCGATCCAGCGTCAGCTCACGGTGTCTTCCGCCGAGGCCTCGAGCCAGGCCGGGCAGGCCGCCCCCGTCGTGCCCGGTCCGACGCCGATTCCACCGCGCGACGACGCCGAGCGCCGCGCGCGGGCCGCAAAGGCGCTGCCGCAGGGTGTCGCGGTCGACGACGTCGTCGTGGCCGGCGACGGTACGCGCTGGGTGATGGCGCTCGCCTCGGCCAAGCGTGACGGCACGACGGTCGGACCGAACCTGCTGCTGCTCGACGTGTCCGCTCCGCAGGGCGTGCTGCTCGGCGAGCACGATTTCGGCCTGGTCGCCGGCGAGACGCCGCCACCCGCGCGCCTCGGCCGCGCGCTGCTGCTCGACGCGTCGTCGCGCGAGGAGCCCGTGGTGCTCGGCGAGCTGCTGCCGCCCGAGGGCGCCCGGGACGAGCTGTCCGGCGCCTGCGGCTGGTGGCTCCGGCGACGCCGCGCGATGTTCCTGTGCGCGCCGCACCTCACACCGACGTCGCGCTTCGAGGCTCGCGACGGCCGCCTCGTCGAGACCTGGCAGGTGGGCGCGCTGGGCGGCCGCGCCACCGGCGACACCCGCCGCGTGAGCGGTCGCGTGCTGCGCTTCGACGACGGGCAGTGGCAGGAGAGCGACGCCTTCCGCTGCCTCGGCGTTCCTCTCTCGCAGGCCTGGAAGGAGGCGGGCCGCCAGCCGCTCGGGACGTGGCAGCAGGAGACGGTGCGCACGCTCGTGAAGTCCGCGACACGCGCCGCCGGCGGACTCGACACGGCGACGGCGACGGCCCGCCTCCGCGACGCGCTCGCGATCGACGGCTGCGCCGCCGAGACCTGGCGCGTGCTGGGCCGCCTCGAGTTCGAGGCCGGACAGCCCGGGGCGGCGCGCACGCTCGCGGTAGCGCTGGCGCTCGCACCGCGGGACGACGGCGTGCTGATCGACCTCGCCGACGCCCTTGCCATGCTGCGCGCCGATCTCGAGCCGCAGCGCGACACCTGGCGCGACGTCGTCGCGGTGCTGGGTGAGCGTCCCGCGACGCGCGGCTGGCTCGAGGGAAGCGCGGGCAGGAGCCCGCGTGCGCTCGCACGCGCCCTCTACGAGACCTACCTCGCGCGCACGTCGCCGGATGACGAGTGGTTGCAGGGGCGGCGGAGGCGGGTGGAGGAGAAGCTCACCGCGCTCGACGCGAGCCCGACGCGGCGCTGAGTCGGCGCCCGCACGCCCGACGCGGCGCTGAGTCGGCGCCCGTACGCCCGACCGGCTGCTCAGCGCGGCCGCGGCTCGACGGGCGGCACGCCGGCCGCGGCAGCGGCGTCGACGTACGCGTCGTGCAGCGCGCACACGACGGGGCCGATCGACGGGACGAGCGTCGCGTCGGCGGTCACGCCGACCAGCAGCTCGCCGTCGCTCGACGTGCCCGCGGCGATCGCGAGCCCGACGTGCCACGGCAGCATCGCGAGCGGCACGTGCCTCGCGGCGACGCGCTGGCCCAGCGTCAAGCGCCCCTCCGGTGGCTGCTCGTCGAGCACGATGGTGTTCGCGGCCTGGAAGCACAGCGAGCCGAGCAGGGACTGCAGCGGACCGGGCAGGCGATGCGACATGCGCGCGAGCTGCTCGACGCCCGAGCCGCGTGCGGCCGCGAGCGGTTGGTGCCGGCTGCGCCGGACCTCGGCGTGCCGCGCGCCGGGCGACATCTCGTCGACGGGAAGAGCAACGAGGCGGGCGGTCGCGTGCCCCGCGGCCGAGGAAAGCACCGCCGCGCCGTAGCCGTGGTCCTCCCCCGGTACGAATGCGAGCAGCGTGAGGCCGATCGTCGAGCGCCCCCGGTCGCGCAGGTAGCGCCCGAGCGCGTCGGCCACGATGGTCAGCCAGGCATCCTCCCAGTCGCCCCCCAGCATCTCCGCGATCCCGGCCACGACGTCGCGCGACAGCACGAGCCAGGCGACGCGGCGCTCGCGTCCGAGCTGCGCGTTCCAGGGGGTCTCCGGCGCGGGTGAGGACAGCAGCGTGCCGGCCGACTCGAGGATGCGCCCGAGATCACGCGTGCGCTCGAGCGCGACGCCGGGGCGGAGAATCGTTCGCACCTCGCCTGCGAGCGCGCGCGAGCGGCGCGCGCTCTGCTCGGCGAACGTCGCCGCCGCCTCGAGCAGTGCGGGCACGACACCGGGACGGTGCCGTGCCCGGGGAGCGGGCGGGGCCTTCGCGTCGAGCGGCGTACCGAGCAGCGCCCCGGCGAGCCCGCTGATGCCGAACGCGCGCAGCAGCGTCACGTGCGCCTTCACCAGCACCACCGTCGGCCCGCCGTGCCCGTCGACGAACGCGGTCACCTGCCAGGGCGGGTGCTGCGCGGGCAACGGCTCCGACCACACCATCTCGACCGCGCGCGGCAAGGCGGTCGGGTTGCGCGTGTCGTCGAGCTCGACGACGCGCACCTGGCGGCTCGCGCGAAACGTCGCCTCCGGTGTCCAGGCGAGCAGGTCGGCGGCCAGCGGCAGCGTGACGGGGCGGTTGCGCAGCTCCGGGTGGACGAGAGCCGCACGCGCGACCGCGCGCACGACGTCGAGACGCCCGAGCGGGCCATCGAAGAACACCAGCGAACCGCCGTGCAGCATCGAGCCGTCCTCGGCGGGTGCGTACGACGTCGCGAGCTCGTCGAGCTCGGACGCCAGGCGCGGAGGGTCGCTCTTCAATCGAACAGCTCGAGCACCCGCTCGGACGGGCGTGCGATGAGCGCCCGGTCGCCGTGGATCACCACGGGACGCTCCATCAGCTCCGGGTGCGCGAGCAGGACGTTCACGACGTCCTCACGCGTCTGGTAGTCGACCTCGTTCAAGCCCAGCGCCTGGAAGCGCTTGTCCTTGCGCACGAGCTCGGCGGGCGCGCCGGGCAGGAGATCGAGGAAGCGCTCGAGCGTCGCGCGGTCGAGCGGCCTCTTCAGGTACTCGATCACCTCGTGGTCGATGCCGCGCTCCGACAGGATCTCGAGCGCGCCGCGCGACTTGCCGCAGACCGGGTTGTGGTACACCGACACCGTCTTCGCCGTCGCCATGGCATGCTGGCTACCGGTGTCCGCCGTGCGACGCAACGGTCGGCGCGGGCGGCGACGCGAACGATCACGGATCGACGCGCCAGATGCGGATGCGCGGTCCCGGTCGCGACATGCTCGAGGCGTGCTGGAGCGGCGCGTAGAAGGCGTCGGCCAGGTCGAAGACCGGCGCCGGCGCTTCCGGGTCGATCGGATTCAGGTCGAGTGCGAGCGCGGCGTTCCGGTCGAGGTCGGCGAGCTGCTCCGGCGTCGGACCGGGCGAGTAGAAGGCCAGCGGGGAGGTGTCGGCGACGACCAGGCGGATCCCTTTCGCGCGGAGCGTCGCGACGTCCTCGATCGGTGCCAGCGTGTAGCCCGGCGGGAGCTGCGGCTTGCCGTACGGTGTGCCGTGGTCGCTCGCCGCGATCGTGCCTCCGCCAGGTTGGTTCCGCTCGATCCACTCGCGCGCCACGGTGCGGGTGTCGCGCCGCGCGAGGATGCGGTTCAGCTTCCAGTCGCGGATCGCCGACGGGACGAGGAGCACCGCCAGCGCTGCCGCGACGAGCGCCTGCGCTCGCCGCGCCGGCATGCGGCTCGCGAGCCCGGCCGCGACGTCCCCGACGAGTCGTCCGGCGAGCAGCACGAGCCCCGGCAGGGGCACCATCACGTAGCGGTAGAACGAGTAGCGGCTGCCGGCCATGCCGGCGAAGGCGACCAGCACGAAGGCCAGGATCGGCAGCGTCCCGGTTCCCGGACGGACCAGCGCCCAGACCAGCCCGGCGACCAGCAGCAGCGCCAGGGCGGTGCCGAAGCCGTGTGGCAGGACCTTGAAGGCGAGCCACGACCAGCCCCAGCCCGCCGCGGTGTTGCCGACGCCGTTCTGCACGAAGCCGCGCTGGTAGGCGAAGTCCCTGACCGTCTGGTCCCAGTCGAGGACGAAATAGGGCGTCGCGCAGAGGAACGCGACGACCGCCGCGTACACCGCGACGTACGGGCGGAGATCGCGCACCGTGCGCCAGAGCGAGCGACCCTCGCGCCAGCGCGCCTCGAAGTGCGCCAGCCCGACCGCCACCAGCGCAGCACCCGCGGGGTACTTGTTCGCCACCGCGAAGCCTGCGACGAGGCCCGCCAGCAGCGAATCGCGCACGCGCCCGAGGCGGATCACGCGCAGCACGAGCCACAGCACGATCGTGATCCAGAACGTCGTCGCGGCGTCGGTCGTCGCGTACTTCGATTCCCGCACGTGGATCGTCGAGAACGTCACGATGGTCGCGGCGGCGAGCGCGGCCGGCGGTCCGAAGGCCCGCGCTGCCGCGAGGTACGTCGCGGGAATCGTCGCTGTGCCGAACGCTGCCGACGTGCGGCGCGCGACGAGGTATGCGAGCGCCTGCCGGTCCTTGGCGTACACCTCGCGGAAGGTCCGCTTGTATCCGTGCAGCAGCGCGTACGCGCGCAGCACCCCGTGCTGCACGTACATGTGCGCGGCCGGGTAGACGGTGAAGTTCGGGTTCCAGTCGCGCTCGAAGCCGAGCGCGCGCGACAGCATGTACTCCTCGTCGGGCCGGTACTTGTCGGGCAGGCCGAAGTCGGTCGACGGGAAGCGCAGCACGCTGCCCACGAGGGTCAGCAGCAGCAGGACGGCGATCCGGGCGCGATTCACCGCGGGATGCGAACCGACGGCGGGGCCACGTAGCGCCACAGCAGCAGGAGGACTCCCAGGACCACCAGCACCGCGACGCCCTTGGCGATCGGCAGCCCGCCGCCACCGTCGCCTTCGCTGCCGGCGTCGCTGGCGGGGAAGACGAACGGAGCGCCGGCGCGCGGGGTGCCCGCAGCGAGCACCGAGATCCCGGTGCACCAGCCGCGGCCGGTGTTGAGCGAGCTGTAGCCGCCGAGCCGGCAGGAGATCTGCAGCGAGGTGTCGATCGAGCCGGTCTTCACCCAGAATGAGACCGGCTGCCAGGGGGCGGTGCCGCGCAGGTCGCGCGAGTTGTAGAACGTATCGAGCACCGACAGGTAGATGCCCATGGCCTGGGCTCCGACGTCCTCGGCGCGGAGCCACCCGGTCACCTGGTACCAGGTGTTGGGCGACACGGGCACGGTCTGCGTCCAGCGGCCGTCGTTCGGCTTGTCGCTGTCGACCGCCAGCACGCCGAGCCCGTTCTTGTCGACGATCCAGGTGTAGCGGCTCGCGTCGGCGGCGTAGCCGTCGCTGCGCCAGCCGGTCGGCGTGCCGTCCTTGCCCTCGGTGAGGAGCCCGTTCTTGACGAGCTCGGTCGACGCGCGCGCGGTGGACGCGAGCAGCAAGATCGCGGCGAGGGCGGCCAGCACGGAAGTCGGACGGGGTCGCTGCGCGCTCATATCCAGTTCATGAACTTCGAGCCCGAGATCCACATGCGCGCCTCCCAGGCGCGCTTGGTCACCGGGGTTCCGAGCCAGATCGGCAGGAAGTACACCGCCACCGCGAGGATCGCGACGCAGAACACGCCGACGGCGGCGCGCCCGATGGGCACTTGATCGCGCTGCCCAGAGAAGAGCATGCCCTCGTAGCCGAGCAGCAAGGCAAGGAACACCAGCGGCCCCCAGCTGCCGAGAGTCGTCATCGAGACCGGCAGCAGGCTCGCCAGGAGCACCGCGCCCATCAGCCCGCGCTCGATCGTGCTGCCCTCGCCGCGCCAGAGGCGGTCGAGCGCCCACGACAGGGCGAGAAACGCGAACAGCAGCGACGGCAGGTAGTGGTAGAGGAACAGCGTCCGCCCGATGCCGACCCAGGGGGCGAGGTGAATCACCCAGCCGGCCACGACGAACAGCAGCGCGAGCCGACGCTCACGGACCGCGTGCCAGGCGCACAGCACGAGCGCCGGGAGCGCGGCCCACCACACCGGCGGATTGCCCGAGCCCCAGATGCCGACCACCATGCCGGGCGAGGGGCCGGGATCCTTCCAGTAGTACCAGACCGGACGCAGCAGCAGCGGCCACGTCCACCACTTGGAGCTGTACGGGTGCGACGCGTCCTTCACGGCGGCCTGGTACTCGGGAACCTTGATCACGATGTACTTGACGAGGTCGAGCGGCGAGTGCCACCAGCCCCACCAGAAGTGGGGCGTGAACGACAGCACGTACACGGTGCTCGCCACGAGTCCGACGACGAACACCGGCCACAGGGCGAATCGCAGCGGTGCGACACCGCGCTCCTTGGCGAAGGCCCAGGCCGTGAGACCGATCGTCCCGAGCACGAGCAGGAAGCTGAAGAACGGAATGTAGAGCTTGGCGGCGACCGACAGGCCCATCAGCGCACCGGTCAGGATCAGCCGCCAGGTGCTCTCGAACTGCTGCTTGCGGACCAGATAGAGCGCGCTCACGTAGCCCGCGACGCCCCACGTGACGTAGTGGATGTCGATGACGGCGATGCGCGAGTCCACCATGCAGAGTCCGTCGAACGCGACGAAGAGTGCAGCGAAGGCCGCCGCGAGGCGGCGGCGGAACAGTACGCGGCCGAGCAGGTACACGAGCGGTACGAGCGCCGTGCCGACGAAGGCGTTCATGAGGCGCCAGCCCGTCGGTGTGTCGCCGAACAGCTTGATCCCGAGGCCGATCGTCAGCTTGGCGATCGGCGGGTGCGGGTCCATGAAGTCCTTGCCTTCGAGGTAGTTGCGGCCCTGCTCGACGAAGTAGACCTCGTCGAACACGAGGTCGGTCGGCTGTCCGATCTCGTGCACGCGGAGCCCGATGGACACCGCGGACAGGACGAGCAGGAAGGCGATCTCCTGCCACCGCCACGCGGGGCCGGTGCCGGTGTCGGGGAGCCCGGGCGTCGCCGTGCCCGGTGCCGGCGCGCGCGTCGCGGCCGCGGCGCGCGTGGCATCGAGCGACTCGCGCCAGCGCTCGTCGTCCTCGTCGAGTGCTGCGGCACCCGAGGGGCTGTCGTGCCGCTCGGCGAGTCGGCGGTAGAGCCACAGCGCGACCGGGACGCACGCGACGCCGAGCACCGAGAGGGTGCGCCACAGCCAAACCGGCCCCGCGCTCGCGTCGGCCTGGTAGAGGTAGACGAGCAGCTGGTTCGCGAAGAACAGCGCCGACAGCACCCAGTAGAGGATGCCCCAGCGCCCGGCGACGCCGATCAGGCCGGCGAACACGAAGTACGGGTAGAGGTAGCGCTCGTGCATGCGCGTCAAGCACATGAAGGCGACCAGCGTCGCCGCGGCGACGAGGCCGGCGTGCAGCGAGCGCGTGCGGCGCTTCAGGTACGGGACGAGAAACAGGAGCCCGATCACCAGGCCGATCGCGAAGCCCCAGGTCTGCGTGCCGAGGCCGAGAACCACGTCCGCGTCGTTGCGCCGCATGCCGAACAGCAGCGCCGGCAGGTTCATCGCGTTGACCGAGGTCTCGGCGTAGTAGCCGGTCGTGCCGGTGTAGAGCTCGACGAGCCACGTCCACGGGCGCTCGCCGCGGAAGGGGTCCGCGACGACGTAGACCGTGGCCGCGATCGCGAGCAGCGCCGACAGCGGTCGCCCGCTCTTCCACCAGCCCCACGGCCACAGCACGAACAGCGGCACCACGAGCAGCGCCTGGGGCTTGGTGAGCACTGCCAGTGCCGCGAGGCTCCACGCGAGCTCGAAGCGCCGGTCGCCGAGAGCGAGGAAGGACAGCAGGGCGAGCAGCGCGAGAACGGAGTCCGTCTGGCCCCAGATCGTGGAGTTCAGGAGGAGCGCCGGGTTGAACGCGAACGCCATCGCCGCGAGCCACGCCACCTGCTTCCGGCCCGGCCGCAGCCGCGCGAAGATCAGCCGCGCCACCGCGAGGTCGGCGAGCAGCGCCGGCAGCTTCAGCAGGGCGATGAACCACTCGGACTGCCAGCCCGCGCGCAGCGCGCGGCTCGCGAGACCGACCGCCCAGAGAACGTACATGTAGCCGGGCGGGTAGTCGGCAAAGTAGCCCGGAGCGTAGAAGCGCGCCGGCCCTTCCGCGGCGAGCTTCAACGCCCAGGCCGAGTACGATCCGGTGTCGACCTTGTAGGAGAAGTACGGCGCGACGAAGACCTTCACGACGAGCAGGGCGATCAGGACTCCGTGCAGGGCGAGGCGCTCGGGGAGCCCGACCTCCGCGGGCAGGCGTCCGTAGAGCCACAGCGCGGTCGCGAGCAGCGCGACGATCCCCAGCGCGGCCGGGACGCCCACGGGCGTGGTCGTCTCGTCGAGCGGGCCGTAGACGAAGTCGGCGTTCAGCGGCGGCGACGCGACGGCGGTGAGCTCGATGCCGGTGCAGTACGCCTCGCCCGCGGCGATCTGTCCGTAGTTGCCGAGGCGGCAGGCGATGGTCACCTGATTCTGGCCCGGCTTGGTCTTGAACCACATCGAGACCTGCTGCCAGCCGCTGTCCTCGCCCTTGATCTCGCGCGCCTGCTCGAAGCCGCCCAGGATGCCCAGGCTCGCGCCGAAGCCCTGCACCACCTTGACGGCGCGCACGGTGCCGGACAGCCGGTGCCAGGTGTCGGGCTGTACGCGAACGTTCTGGATCCAGCGCGCGTCGTTGCCGACCGGGTTGCGGATGACGACCATCCCGAGCCCGGCTTCGCCCTTCTTCCAGCCGAACGTCGTCCCGAGGGTCGGGCTCCACTGCTCGGTGCTCCAGGCCTCGGGCTGATCTCCGTCGCCCTCGAGGAAGCCACCGTTGCGGATCAGGCTCTGCCCCTGAGCGAGTGCCGGCAGGTTGAGGATCAGCAGCAGCGCGGGGATCAGCAGCAGCGCGAGGAGCCACCGGACCGCGCGATGGTCGCGTTGAAACGTGTGGGGGTGCTGGCTAGAGTCGCCCGTTGTCATGAGTACGGCGCGTCGCTCCCCGGCAGCCTCGAAAGCGGCGCCCGACATCGGATTCCTCCCTACCCTGGCCATCGTCCTAGCTGCGCTGGGCGCCGCCCTGAGCGCGGTGCTGCTGTATATCCATCATCAGCTCGCCGGTGGCCAGGGTGGCTACACGAGTTTTTGCGACGTCTCGTCGAACCTGTCCTGTGACGTCGTGCTGGCGAGCTCGTACGCGAAGTTCCTCGGCATCCCCGTAGCCGGATGGGCTCTGGGGGCATACCTCGTGACGGCCGCCCTCGCATTTTCGCTGCGCCATGCGCGCAGCGAGGCCCGGGCCCGGGCCGCGGCGACCCTGGCGGCGTTCACCGCCACGATGCTGGTCGTCTCGCTCTACTTCTTCGCCATCTCGACCTTCGTCATCGGGGTCCTTTGTCCGATGTGCCTCAGCCTCGACGCGGTGAACCTCGCGCTCGTCGCCGTCGCGGTCGCGATCGTTCGCGCGCTGCGCGTCTCGGCGCCGCCCGGCTGGACGCCGATGCGGTTCTGGGCCCCGACCGGCGCCGCGATGGCAGGGCTGGTCGTCGTCCTGATCGTCATCCAGATGCCGAGGTCCGGCAGCACGCAGGTGCTGACCGTCGATGCGATCCGCGAGCGCGATCCCCGCTTCTACGCCTGGTACATCTCGCAGCCGGTCATCGACCTGCAGGTCGATGACGACGAGAAGGATCGTCCGCCGGCCGACCAGATCACGCTGGTCGAGTTCTCGGACTTCGAGTGTCCGGCGTGCGCCCGGGCCTTCATGGACCTCACGCCCATCCTGAGCGCAGCACAGGTGCCGGTGACGCTCGCGCACCGGAACTTCCCGCTGAGCGCGGACTGCAACCCGCAGGTGAAGCAGCAGGGCCACGCGCATGCCTGCCAGGCGGCGGTCGCCTACGAGTGCGCGTCCGCGCAGGGCAAGGCGAACGAGTACTCGCGGACTCTGTTCCAGAATCAGAACGCTCTCGATTCACCGAGCCTGATCGGCTACGCCGCGCGTCTCGGTCTCGACCAGGGCGAGTTCGAGCGCTGCCTCGCATCGCCGGCCGCCGCGGCCAAGGTCGCAGCCGACGTCGCGGCCGGTGCGAAAGCGGGCGTCGAATCGACGCCGACGTTCTTCATCAACGGACGTCGGGTTCCCGGCAGCCTTCGCCCCGAGCACTTCCAGTACGCGCTCGCGATCGAGCGCGCGCAGCGTGCCGACGCGACCAACCCGGCTGCGCCACGCCCCTGAGGCGGGTGCGGCGCGGCTGCCCGGACGCGCATGAGGCGGGAGCGCTCCCGACGCGACGTGGTCGCGCGCTGGCTGCCGGTCGCGGTCTGGGCGACGGTGATCTCCGTCCTGTCGGGTGACTCGTTCCAGGGTGAGAACACCGCGACCTGGCTGCGCCCGCTCCTCGAGGTGCTGCTGCCCGGTGCCGCACCAGCGACCGTCGAGGCGGCGCACGCCATCGTCCGGAAGCTGGCGCACGTCACCGAGTACGCGATTCTCGCGCTGCTGGTGTGCCGTGCTCTCGACCGGCCGGAGCGCGCGCCGCGCTGGGTCGCGCTCGGCGCGCTCGCCCTCTGCGCAGCATACGCGGTTCTCGACGAGATCCACCAGAGCTTCGTACCGAGCCGGGGCGCGTCGCCGGTCGACGTGGCGCTCGACACGCTCGGGGCGGCGGTCGGAGTCGCCATCCGGCTCGGTATTCCCGTGCGCCCGCTCAGCGCTGGTCGACGATCGCCAGCTTGATCGCGCGCAGCTGCTCGAGCTGCTCCGCCACGCCGGTGAGGGTGGCGATCAACCGGTCGACCTCACCCTTCGCCCAGTCGAGCTCGCGCTGGCTCAGGCGGTCGAGTGCCTGGCGAAGCTGGATGTAGCGCTCGATGACGCCGTTCACGCCGCCGAGGCCGCTCTCCACCATCCGGTTCTCCACCTCGCCGGAAAAGCGCAGCAGGGCCTCTGCCTGACGCAGCACATCGTCCATCTCGAAACTCCTCGAAGTCTGGTCCCAGGTGACCGGCGGCTCTGCGGCAGCCGGCACCGACTGGGAAAACGGGTTGTTCGGATCTTCCTGGGACGCGAGCAGATACCACAAGCCCACGAGTCCCGGATCGTGGCCGATGCGCACGCGGCGCGCAAACCGTTCGTGCCGCCGGGCTCGACCCCGGGCGCGCGCGGCTCAGGAGTCGGGCGGCGGGGGGGCGAACGGGTCGAATCCCGTCGCGCGGACGTCGAGACGGGCGAGCTCCGCGTGCAGGCTGCGGAGCCGTCGTCCGGCGCGCAGCGCGACGCGACGCAGGTCGCCGCGCTCCTCGCGCAGCAGTGCGAGGTAGTACTCGCGCAGCAGCTGGTCGCGGCTGAGGTTGGTCGGCACGGTCTTGTCGCCGCCCCGCGGCGGTACTGCGGGCTGAGCCGGTCGCGGCGGCTCGACGTGCGGCCGCGTGATCGCGCGCGGTGTCTCGTAGGCCTCGACGGAGCGCAGCGTCGGCCGCTCCTCGCCACGATCGAAGGTATGCGCGACCTGCTCGCGCAGCTCGGCGAAGTTCCCCGGCCACGTCTTCTGCAGGAGGCGCGCGCACCAGGGCTGGTCGACCTGGCGGATCGCGAGATCCTTGCGCTCGCCCCACATGACGAACGAGAGCGCCTCGGAGAAGTAGTCGTAGGTCTCGCGGTCGGGAGCGAGCTGCTCGTCGCGCCAGCTCTCGGCGACGTCGCGCGCTTCCGTCCGGAGCTGCGGGAGACGCTCGGCCGGCACACGCAGCAGGTCGTAGAGCACGTCGCCCACGTAGGACGAAACGTCGCGGGGCTTCGCGCGCAGGGGGGGCAGGCGCACCTCCGTCTGGCTCACGCGCACGAAGAGGTCGCGCCGCAGCCCGTGTCGCGCGACCAGCTCGCGCGGCTCCGCGGACGTCGAGAAGATGAACAACAGGTCGCGCCGCCGCGCCTCGCCGTTGAGGAACGCGAGCAGGTCGTCCTGGGCCGCCTCCTGGATCTGCTCGAGCTGCCCGATGAAGACGGTGCCGCGCTCCGGCATCAGCTGGCGCGTCGGCGGCGCGCCGGGTCCGTCGAGCTCGGCGCTGGCGAGCCGCACCAGCGCACCGGGGCGCCCCGCGAGCACGTGCAGCAAGATGGCGAGCTGCTCCTTGCCGACGCCGCGCTCGCCGGCGATCAGCATCGAGCGCGCCACCCGGACCTGATGCAGAGCTCCGGGTAGGGCCGCGAGCACGCTGGGCGGCGCCGGGGGGAAGTCCGGTACCACCATCCGGACCACCTGGTGAAGGTCCTGCAGGAGCAGCCAGCGCATCTGGACGCCGAGGCGAGCGGCGTGCTCGGACGCCAGGCCGTCGATCTCGAACGGGCTCTGAGCGAGGCGCAGCTCGCCCTGCCACAGGTCGAAGAAGGATCATACCTGCCGGCGTTCGAACAGCTGCTTCAGGTACGTGCGTCGTTTGCTGACGCAGTACTTGAGGAACCGTTGTTCGCTCGGGAAACGCATCGCGAATCGGCGCGCACGGGCCGCGGTTGCCAGTCGCGGAAGACGTGTAGCCGACGTGGTCGCGCTGCGTCAATTCCCGCGGCGGTGGAGAGGCCGGCTGCAGGCGTTGAACCTCTGCGGCATTCTAGTAAGGGCAAGTACATGCTCGCTCGCATCTCGCTCTGTCTGGGACTGATTGCCGGGTTCGTTCTCGGCGGCTGTGACCGGGGCGCGCCGCCGCCGGCTCCGCAAGCGGCACGACAGGCGCAGGACGCGCCGGCGCCGGCGGAGGCTGCGGCGAAGAAGACCGGCGAGGTCGTTGCGCGCTACGGCCAGGCGCAGCTGACTTCCGACGAGATCGTCCTCGAGCTGCAGCGCCTGCCGGCCCGCTCGCGCGCCACGATGGACGCCGAGGCGCGCAAGCGTTTCATCGAGAACTACGTGCTGAACGACCTCCTCTACCGGGAGGGCGTCGCGCAGGGGCTTGCGAGCGACCCGGACATCGAGCGCCAGGTGAACGACCTGCGCCGCCGTCTCGTCGTGCAGCGCATCGTCAAGAAGCTGCAGGACCTGCCGCCGGTCACCGACGAGCAGGTCAAGGCCTACTACGACGCCAACGGTGGCAAGTACTCGACGACGACGATCAAGGCGCGGCACATCCTCGTCAAGGATGAGGCGAAGGCGCGCGAGCTGCACGCTCAGGTGAAGCAGGCGCCCGGCCAGTTCGCGGACGTGGCGAAGGGGAACTCGGTCGACACGGCGTCGGCGCGCAAGGGCGGCGACCTCGGCTTCTTCGGCCGCGGTCGCATGGTGCCCGAGTTCGAGGTCGCGGCGTTCGCGCTCGAGACGCCGGGCGAGATCAGCGAGGTCGTGAAGACCCCGTACGGCTACCACATCATCCAGCTCGAGGAGCGTCGCAACGGCGACCAGAAGCCGTTCGACCAGGTCAAGGAGCAGATTCGCGCGACGCTGCGCAACGAGGCGGTACAGGGGAAGACCAAGGAGTACTACGACCAGCTGAAGCAGGCGGCGAACCTGCAGATCGACGAGGTCGTGCTCGAGCGCGCAGCGGCGTCGATTCCCGAGCCCAGCCCCGGGGCAGCGCCTACGATGCCGGTGCACGGGGGGCACTGAGCGACGCGAGGGGCGCGGGCCCCGTCGCCCGGTCGAGTACGGCGCAGGCTCCGCTGCCCGCATCTCCCTCCGGGTCGCGTGTGCGGTGCGGGCGCCGGCGCTGCGCGCGGGCAGCGGGTCCGGCCGCCAGCTCGTCGGGGCGATCGTGGCGTCAGGTCTTGCGGCGGCGGGTGTCGCCCGTGCGAACGGTGAGGCCTTCGGCGTCGAAGTGCTCGAGCAGTGCGAGCGCGTACTTGCGGCTCGAGGCGATCAGGGTGCGGTACTCGCCCACGGCGATCTCGGGCCTGGTCGCGAGGAAGTCGACGAGCTCCGTTCGCACGCGCGCGTAGGCGTCGCGGCCGAAGGCGACCTCGAGGCTGATGCGGACGGCGTCCCCGGTGCGGACCAGGTCGTCGATCGCGGTCCTGACGCTCTCCGCGGAGAGACCGGTCGCCTCCGCGAGCTGGCGGAGATCGGGAGGCGCCGCCGCGCCGGCGTCGAGAGCGCGCCGGACGCGGGACGCCGGGTCACCCGCCGCCACGGTGGGAGTGCGGGCGTGGCGCAGCGGGTGCGCGATCGGGGCGGCGCCGGGCTGGTGCTGCGACAGCCTGAGCAGGTCACCGTCGCGCGCGAGCACGGTCTCCGCGACGAGCCGCGCGACCACCGCGTCGAGAAGGCGCGGTGGCAGCGGGACGCGCACGCGAGAGCGCAGCGTCTCGGCGTCGATGCCGGGCTCCTCGGGGTGTGCACGGTGGTGGCGGCCGAGGGCGTCCAACGTGCTCGCGACGAGCTTCGCCCAGCGCTCTCGCAGCGCGTACGCCTCGGCGGGCTCCGCCGGAAGCGGCAGCAGGTCGGGCACCCCGCCGGCCGCACGCCGGACGTCTTCGACGGTGGATCCGAGCGCCTGCGCGGCGTAGCGAACCGGCAACCCGACCTCCGGCGAGAGCTCGAGGAGCGCCTGCACGCGTCCGGGCAAGGCGGGGGCGCGGAGCCGCGCCAGACGGTCGGTCACGCCACGTTCGCCGACCGCGTGGCGGACGGCGAACGGGTGCAGAACGACGCCTCCGGCGGTGGTGCGCGCGCCCCCCGCGGGGCGCAGCACGAACCGATCGCCGAGCGCGAGAATCACCTCGCGCTCGAGCGCGACCTGACAGAAGCCGGCGCTGCCGGGCGAGAGCGCCTCGCCGGGCTCGAGCACGACCACGCTCCCGACGGTCTCGACCGTTCCGACGTCGATCTCGACGCGGTCGAACGAGCGCAGCCCCTGGCGTGCACTCGGGCGTACCTCGAGCCAGCAGTCGACGCGATCGGTGGCGAACTCGACGCGTGGGTCCGCGAGCACCACGCCGCGCCGGACGACCTTGCGCTCGGTCCCCGCGAGTCGAACCGCGACGCGCTGCCCGACGGTCGCCTCGGGAACGCTCTGGCCGTGCACCTGCAGCCCGCTCACGTCGCCTGCGGCGCCGCCGGGCCGGAACGCGACCGGATCGCCGGTGCGCACGCGTCCGGCGAGCACGGTGCCGGTCACGGTCAGGCCGCGTCCGGCGACGTGGAAGCTGCGATCCACGAACATGCGGAACCAGCTGTCGGACGTGCGCGGTGACGGGTGCGCGGTGCGGCGCTGGATCTCCGCGCGCAGCTCGGCGATGCCGGAGCCGGTCGCGCTCGAAACCGCGTGGACGGGCGCGCTCTCGAAGCGCGAGCTGCGCGCGAGCGCGGCGACCCGCGCGCGCACCTCGTCGATGCGCACGGCGTCCACCAGGTCGGCCTTCGTGATGGCGAACAGCACGTCGCGAGCGTCGAGCAGGTGGAGGATGTCGAGACACTCCTCGGTCTGGGGCAGCACGCCGGCGTCCGCAGCCACCACGAGCAGGACCAGGTCGGTGCCGTGCGTGTCGGCGATCAGGCCGCGCACGAGCCGCGAAGTACCGGGGAGGTCGACGACGCCGAAGCGCCGGCCCGCGATCTCGTGGTACCCGAAGCCCAGATCGACGCCTGGCTCGGTGCCGGAGTCCGCGGCCGCCGGCAGACCGGAGAGCGCGCGGACGAGCGCGGTCTTGCCGTGGCCGGCGGGGCCGGCGGTGCCGATGGTGGCCGGCTGCATCCCCGTCGGCCTAGCAGAGGCGGCGGCGGTTCGCCGGGGCCGAGGCGTGACCGAGGATCGCAACGTGGACCCGATGCGCGTAGAGTCGGGCGCGATGGCGCGGAGACGCGGTACAGCAGGCGACGACGGTGCCCCGGCCTGCCGTGCCACGGCCGCCGACCCTGCATCGGCCTACGATGTGGCCACCAGGCTGTGGTTTGCGCTGTTCGCGGTGCTCTTCCTCGTCCTCCTCGTGCGCAACTTCGTTCTCGGCGCGGGCGAGATCGGGCTGCTCCGCGTCGGACCGCTCACGCTCGCCCCGTTCGGGCCGCTGGTATCGCTGGGGGTGCTGTTCGGCATCCACCTGATGCGGCGGTGGGCCGCGCGCTTCGGGCTCGAGTGGGACGACGTGTTCGCGGCGGTCGGCTGGATGCTCGTCGTCGGCTTCGTGGGCTCGCACCTGCTCGACGTGGCGCTCTACCGCCCGCAGGACTTCTTAGAGCTCGACGTGCTGCTCGATTTCCGCACCGACTACTCTTCCTTCGGCGGCCTGCTGTTCGGCGGCGTAACCGCCGCGATCGCGTTCCGGCGCCACGGCGTGCCGCTGCTACGCGGCATGGAGTGCACGCTTTACGGCTTCATCGGCGGCTGGCTGTTCGGCCGCCTCGCCTGCTTCTCGGTGCACGACCACCCCGGACGCGAAACGACCTTCGCGCTCGGCGTGCCCGTGGGCGGCGTCGTCCGGCACGATCTGGGCTTCTACGAGCTGCTGTACACGATCGTCCTGTTCGGCGCGGTGCAGATCGGCACGCGTACGCGCCGGCCGGACGGCTGGCTCGTCGCCGTCGCGGCGACGAGCTACGCGCCGGTTCGATTCGCTCTCGACTTCCTGCGCGTACGGGACGCGACCTACGCGGGCCTCACGCCCGCCCAGTGGGCGTGCATCCCGCTGCTCGTGCTCGGCCTCGTCTTCGTCGCACGCGTCCGCGCCGCGGCCCACTGAGGCGCTGTGGTGGCGCGTCACGCGCCCTGCGCGTGGCTCTGCAGCCGGCTGCGGACCGCGCCCAGCTCGCCCGCCTCGATCGGCACGCCGTTCTGGAAGGCGATCACCTGCCCGCTCGTCGGGGACACGCGGGCTCCGGGCGTCAGGATGCCGACCAGGTTCAGCGGGTCTGCGGACGCGACCAGCACGATCGCGCCGTCGTCGGGCTGGCGCCGCACCGCGCGCAGCGCCTCGACCGCTTCCGGCAACGCGAACTGCTCGCCGATCAGGCCGGACACGAAGCGCCCGCCGCGGATCTCGCCGCGCGCCTCCATGCGTCGGAGGGCGACCAGCAGATTCCGCCACGGCGGCGCGAGCGGCTCGCGCATGGTCAGCTCGCGCAGGACCACGCCGTAGCGTCGCAGCAGCACGCGCGCCATCGCCTCGGCGTTCTCGTCGACGCGCTGCTCGAAGCGCGGATCGCCCCGGTCGTGCGATCCCGGCCCGGGGTCTGCGGTGCGCGGGCGCAGCAGCGCCCAGCGTCCGACAGGCAGCGTACGGGCGGGCGCGCGTCCGCCGCGCAGCGCGCGCAGCCGCCGCTCGGGCCGACGCTTCTCCTCCGGCGTCAGCAGCGTGCGGAGCCCCGCGAAGCCGTCGCCCGTCACGAGGCCGCGCGCGACCAGCTCCCAGAGCGCCTCCTCCGCCGCGGTCGGCAGGAGCCCCGTCGCGCGCGCGACGTCGCCGAGGAACGACGCGCCGTCGCGACCCAGCACCTCGAGCACGTCGCGCGCGGCGCGCGACAGGCGGCTCGTCACCGCCGCTTCCGGCTCTCGCTGCGTCGCGGCCGTGAGCAGGGCACCGAGCTCGTCGCGTAGCACCACGGCGAGCGGGGCGTTGCGCGTCGGCGCGGTGCGGCGACGGCGCTGGCCCGGCAGTGGCGCGGACTCGGACGCGGGCGGCGAGAAGCGTCCCCACGCCGCCACGCCCGAGAAGCAGAGGTCGTCGAGCAGCCCCGGTGCGTACTCGCGGATGCGCATCGGAAACACGCTGCGCTCCCACGCCGGCGCCGGGATCTCGATGCCGTGCAGCTGCGTGACGATGGTGGCGAGCCCGTCGCGACCGTGCAGCTGGGTGCCGGGTGCGGCGTGTTGCCAGCGGAAGAGATAGCGCGTGAAGTCGGCGATCGAGACCGGGTCGATCTCGCGCCGCAGCCGGCCGAGCGTCAGGCGATGGATGCGCGCGAGCAACCGGCGCTCGCACCACTCCTCGTCGGTGGCTCCGGGGGTGAACCGCCCGCGCAGCGCGCAACCGTCGAGCTCGCCGCGAGCGAGCGTGGCCGCGACGGCCGCCGTGCGGAGGCCGAGCCGCTCGGCGAGGTGCCGCGTCGTGATCGGTCCCGTGCACTGCATCCAGCCGCGGACGACGCCGTCGAGCGCCGCCTCCTCCTCGGCCGGGTCCGGCGATCCGCGCGGCGCCTCGAGCGGCGCGTCGAAGCGCGCGCCGGGCAGGGCGCGGCGCAGCACCAGGGTGCGCTCCGCGCTCACCACGGCGGCGTGCGCCCGGCCGTCGTCGGCGGTCCAGCGCGCGACGGTCGCGCGGCGCGTGGCCACCAGCTCGTCGAGCCAGCCGTGCCACTCCGGGCTGACCTCCTCGAGCGGCAGCCAGCCGAAGCCCTCGAGCGCGTCGTGCAGCTCGTCGGCGTCGCGGACGTCGGGCCACGCCTGCTCGCGCACCTCGTCGATCGCCGCCTGGTCGAGCGCACCGATGCCCTGGGCGAGGCTCGCGTCGGTCCGCCTGAGATTGACGGCGCGTGCGCGGCGCTCCTCGAGCGGTGCGTCGTCGAGGAATGCGTACGGGTAGGCGTTCAGGAGCTCGTGCGCCATCTGCGAGGGCGCGGAGGTCTCGACCGCCACCGTCCGGATCTCGCCCGCGTCGATGCGTTGCAGGAGCGCGCGCAAACCTTCGGTGTCCATCGCCTCGTGCAGGCAGTTGTCGAGCGTCTCGTTGACCAGGGGGTGGTCGACCGGCTCGATCGGCCCGGTGCGGTTGTCGCCGCAGCCGAGCTGCGCCGGGAACACCGCAGCGAGCAGATCCTCCGCCCGCATGCGCTGGATGTTCATCGGGACCTTCTTGCCGCCCTGATGCCGCAGCAGCGCGAGGGCCCGGCTTGCGTTCCAGCGCCAGCGCGTGCCGAACATGGGCGCCTGCAGAACCGCCTGGGTCAGGTCGTCGTCGAGCCGGCTGCGCCGGACCATGCCGAAGACGCCGTCGAGCGGGAAGCTGTGCTGCTCGCCCAGCGAGAGAACGATGCCGTCGTCGGTCGCGGCCGCCTGCAGCTCGAAGTCGAAGCCGACACAGAACGACTTCCGGAGTGCGAGCCCGAACGCGCGGTTGATCGCCCCCCCGAACGGCGCGTGCAGGACGAGCTGCATGCCGCCGCTCTCGTCGAAGAAGCGCTCGGCGACCACGCGTTCGCAGGTGGGAACGGTGCCCAGCACCGCGACCGTCGCTGCGACGTAGTCCACGAGCTGCTGCGCGCCGCCCTCGTCGAGGCCGCATTCCTGGGCGAGAAACGCGACCGCGTCCGCTGGATCGGGCAGACGCTCGAGGATGCCCTGTCGCAGGTCGGAGACCGCCTGCGACAGCTCGCGCGTGCGGGCCGGGGCCTCGCCCATCCAGAACGGGATCGTCGGCGGGGTCTGCCCCGCGTCCTCGACGCGCACCTTCCCGGCCTCGACGCGGCGGATGCGCCACGAGTGGTTGCCGAGGAGGAAGATGTCGCCGCGCATGCTCTCGATCGCGAAGTCCTCGTTGACCTTGCCGACCTTCGCCTCGGTCGGGTCCTCGATGACGTCGTAGTCCGCGGTCTCGGGAATCGCCCCGCCGCTGGTGATCGCGGCGAGGCGCGCGCCGCGCCGCCCGCGCACGCGCTCCTGCACGCGGTCGTGGTGCAGGTGCGCGGAACGTCGTCCGCGCCGCGTGCTCACGCCCTCGGCGAGCATCTCGAGGATCTCGTCGAACTCCGCGCGCTCGAGATTCCGGAACGGCCACGCCCGGCGCGCGAGGTCGAACAGGTCGTCGGTGCGCATCTCCTCGGACGCCGCCGTCGCGACCATCTGCTGGGCGAGGATGTCGAGCGGGCTCTCGGGCATCAGGATACGGTCGAGCTCACCCTGCCGGATCGCGCGCACTGCGGCCGCCGTCTGCATCAGCTCGTCGCGCGTGAACGGAAAGAAGATCCCCTTCGGCACGCTGCCGAGCCAGTGGCCCGAGCGTCCGACGCGCTGCAGGAGCGTGGCGAGCGCGCGCGGCGCCCCGAGGTGGCAGACCAGGTCGACGTGACCGACGTCGATCCCGAGCTCGAGCGACGCCGTGGCGACGACGACCGGGACCTCGCCCGACTTGAGCTTCTCCTCGGCCGTCAAGCGAATGCGCCGCGACAGGCTGCCGTGGTGCGCGACCACGCGGTCCGCGCCGAGGCGCTCGCCGAGCGCGTGCGCGACGCGCTCGACGAGACGTCTGGTATTCACGAAGACGATCGTCGTGCGGTGCTGCCCGACGAGCTCGACGACGCGGTCGTAGACCGTCGCGCGCAGCTCGTGCGAGGCGATGGCGCTCAGCTCGAGGTCGGTCGTCGCGATGGACAGCTCCATCGCGCGCCGGTGCCCCGTGTCGACGATCGCGCAGTCGGGCGTGCCGTCGTCCGCGACGCGGTCGCTGCCGACGAGCAGCCCCGCGATCTCCGCGATCGGCTTCTGCGTGGCGGAGAGACCGACGCGCTGCAGACGGTGTCCGACGAGCAGGTCGAGGCGCGCCAGCGTGAGCGCCAGGTGCGCGCCGCGCTTGTCCCCCGCGACGGCGTGGATCTCGTCGACGATGACGGTGCGCGCCGAGCGCAGCATCGCGCGGCTCTTCTCCGCCGTGAGCAGGATGTACAGCGACTCCGGCGTCGTGATCAGGACGTGCGGCGGGTGCTTGAGCATCGACTGCCGCTCGGACTGCGGCGTGTCGCCGCTTCGCACCGCGACGCGGATCGCTTGCAGGTCGACGCCGGCGGCGACCGCGCGCTCGCGGATCGCGGC
>Ga0172362_10000163_pt1 | contig 48495 bp, 12 predicted proteins | sample LakKivs1_kivu2a2_FD_114534 | JGI IMG/M metagenome (GOLD analysis project Ga0172362, IMG submission 114534) | Sediment microbial communities from Lake Kivu, Rwanda - Sediment s1_kivu2a2 | ecosystem: Environmental > Aquatic > Freshwater > Lake > Sediment | place: Rwanda: Western Province, Lake... | reverse complement strand
ACAGATGCCCTAACTAGGCCGTTACCGTTATTTAAAGTTGCAACAGTTGGTGAACCAGCAGAATTAGAAAGAGGTCCGTTTATGCTTTCATTCCAAATAGTATATCCTGAATTATTGGGATACAGTACAAATTTACTTCCACTAATTCTATACCATTGAAAAAGTATTTTTTGCAAAGATTGATTCCACCATGAGGACGGATCAACCGAAATCGCACCCCTATCACCTGACTGAAAAGAAGACAAAGACTGCTGTACTACAGGGGACGATTTTTTGTTTACATTATTTGGATTTTCAAGGAAAGAGTTGTCGTGTCTTGTATTTTTATTATTTAAATCAACATAATCAGAACCTTGAACTTTTGTATATTTTATTTTTAAATTATCTGAAACAGAGAAATTGCCTAGGTAGTAATACTGACAGGGATTTTCGAGCTTAAATAAATCATTTTCATTTTCTAGATATATATAAAAATTCATGTTAAATCTTTCAGAAACATATTTAAACAATGGAATACTTTTAACATCAACTATTGTATTTAAATAAATACATAATGAATTAAATCCAAAACTAGAATATTGCAAAAACAGCCTTTCTATTTCAGAAACAGATTCGTAAACACTATCATTTATAAAAACTATTTTTTCTGATTTATTAGAATTACTTAAAATAGAATTAACAAAAAACTTAATAGCGTTTTTAATTTGCGAATTTTGATATAAAATATTTTTACTAAAATTAAAATTAGAAATATTTTTAGGAACTAAAGGCCCAATAAGAATTTTATCTTGATTGTAAAAAGAATAATCAAAATTAATACCATTTATATAATCTTCAATATTAAATCTATAGTTCAAAAAACCAGATTCAATACTATAAAGCTTAATAAAATAAACAGACTTATATGAAGTATCATATATATAGCCAGAGCAGTCTAAATAAGATATATCTCTTGATGACAAACTAAAAACATTTGATGAAGAAGACGGGAAAAAATTATTTTTCTTAGTATTAATTACGTTTTTGACAAATTCATCTACATATAAAGAATATCCACGCTGATCGTAAACATAAGCTGATACATTTTTAACAGAAGGTATTGTTTTTAACATATTTTTTCTACACGTTAAAATTTCATTTACATATGGTTCTCCATCGATGTTTATTGAAAACATAGAATTCACGTAGTATTCAGATATTTCTTTTATTATCTTTTTAATTACATCAGTGTATAAATACGTATCTGAAGAATCAGAAACATTTCCAAAAGAAAATTTTTCACCCTTTATACTTAATCTTTCTCCAAGTTCTTCTGTAATTTTCATATTACATATCAATTCATCAACATAATCATAAAAAATGTCCACCACAAAATACTCATTTTCTCTTATTGATTTTAATGGAGAAAATTTGTTATTTTGATAAAAAGAAAATAAATCATAGTTTTTTAATGTTATATTTTTACTGGTTTTACTTTCAGTACAATCAATAATCAAATAATTTGAAAAATGCTCTTCTCCATAATTAAACACAATGTATTTTCCAGAATATGGCATCATGAAAACATGCGGATACGCAACATTTTTTTTATTATAGTTTTTTTGTTCATCAAAAGACATGCCATCATTATCTAAATAAATAGCATTACCCATATTTTTACCACCAGTAGAAATGTAATAAAGATCTAATTTTGACTGCACTTTAGAGTACGGGTCATATGGGTCAAAATAACCCTGATAGGGATCAATGTTGTTATTATCTACTCTTAAAAAAGTAATTGAATAATCTCCGTAATCTTTTTTATCAATAAAAATTCCATCATTTTTAGACGGAGAAACTAAAGAATCTATTTTTTTTGAAATATGGAATGGGTATTCGGCCTCATTGTAATTTGTAAATTTATAAGTTTTGCCATATGTTATTATTATTTCTGGCTGCTCCAATTGATCAAAATAAAATGCATTTTTTGAACCAGTTCCCATAAAACTACTATTTTTTTTCTCTTTAGTTTTTATGTTAAATTTGTATGGAAAATATGACCTCCATGAGCCATTTAAATACCTGTAATTAAAACCACCGTACTCGTCATTATATGGAGTCTGAGGAAAAAAATTATATTCTTTTAAATTCAATACATTTACTTTTCCACCAGATTTATTTTCCTTGAAGCTTCCATAATAAAATTTTGTATATTTGTCATTGGGTAAAATTTTTATAATGTAAAATCCATCTTTTTCTGTAATGTATTTACCATCATTTATTTTTATTCTTACATTGTCTCCAGAAGTAAAATCGTTTTTATCTGATATATAAAGATATTCTGATTTAGATTCAGAAGTATTTATAAACATTTTTGCACCGTAGTAGCCTGGTACTCCCACAAAAGACACTCCATCACAAGACTTTGAAGCTATATAGTCATATGATATTTGTATATTCTTGCCCACATTTGAAGCATCACTTAAATCCAATTCATATATCTTGTTTCTTTTTAGATTTAGTATATTGTAATTGTAGTTTAAAAAATTAATTCTTTCCCCAAGGGATGTTTTTTGAAAAACAACTTTTATAGATTCTGAATCAAGTAATGACAAATCATGTCTTAGGAAATCCATTATATCATAATCAAAATCAGCATCATCAAAAAATTTAAACATATCACTTTCATAAATACTTTTTGGGATAATAAATTCGTATAGATATCCTGAAAAAAGATTTATTTCTGGACGATCTTTTTCATTTATAAAAACTTTTCCATCTTTATAGGAAACAAAAAATCTTTGAACCTTTTCTGGAAGAGGCATACTCGCATATACTTTTTGGTATTTTGAATCCGCTACAAATAAAAGCTTCTGGTTGGTTAAGCAGCTTTTAAAGAAAAGTTTTTCCACACTATCATAGAAACCATCTTCTTTAATTTTAATATAAATTTCTTCAAAAGAAGACTGGTCACTTGTACTGCTAGCTATATAAAAATCATCTTTTATCTGATTGTCATAAAAAGTTTTTTGTTCAGAGCTTAGAGATCTAGACTTTTTAGAATTTGTTTTATATATTGTCATGTTATTTTCTCAAATCTCTAGGTTTTTTTGAATAATTAAAATTTTTATTTTGATAAAAATAGTTTACACTTATTCTGTCATTTATATTAGTAAAAACGGAAGAATTCATAAATTTAATAAGGCGATTTAGATAAAAAGATTTTTTCACACAATCATCATATCCATCAAAATCGCAATCATCAAAAGATTCATCGGTTGGATCAAAAGATTCACTTCCAAGGTCAACACAAGTTGAAAGCCTAAAACAACTAAAAGTTGGGTCGTTTCTTATAATATTTTTAATAAATTCTTTTCTTTTAGGAATAGATAAAGAATCCCATTCTTTTATTATGTTAGATAAATTTTCAGATATATTTGCTCGGTAATCAGATTTCCAAGGAAAAAACATATTAGAATAACCAGATCTAAGAAGAGTGTTAAACATATCAAGGTATTCAGAATTACTGTATGGCATATTAAGATATTCCTCCTCCTCCGCCGCCTATTCCTCCTCCTGGACCATCAGTACCTATACCAATCCCTGGAAGATCACTATCACTAATAACTCCCCTATTCTTACCGACAAGAGCAGACAAACCAATACCACCAGGTATAATACCAGTGAAGAAATTAGACAAGCCAGATATGTCATCAGAAAGACCAAATGCTATATCAGAAACCAACATTTGATAATTGGGAGAAAGAGAACTTTCACATACAGCAGATATTGGAATGTTTGGTGGCAAGTAATAGGACTTGTCTTCTGGATCATATGTACACAAAGAACCAGGCCTTGTAGGTATGGAGTAATTTTCAAAAGATATTCCAAGATCAGAAAGAAACTGATCTGTAACTCCCTGATCACCATCTGTTCCCTTATAAACATTTGCCAATATATCAACTTCAAAATTTGGATATGACAGAAAGAGAGAATTATATATTCCCATTTCTCGAGAAATTTCAGGAGAATATATTGAGCTATTAACTTTGTTTATATAAAATAAGAGTTTTCTAATATTATTTCTAGTGAATCTATGTATGCCTCTTTCGGTAACTTGCTTAAGAGCATTGGTCGTATTTGTTGTCATATAGTCAACATGCTCTTGCATAGAATCAAAATTCTTTTCAAGTACAATGTAATTACTTATTTTATCATCAAAGTTTGCAAGAGAAATATCAAGCATATCAAATATTTCTTCATATGGTTTTTTAGCCCTACTACCATCATTTATTACACGCCCATTAAGTTTTATTTGAACGGATGAAGCAAAATCATGATATGCCCAACCGCCATTTTTGCAAGAGTAAACACTATAATCTCTAACACAAGAAAATTTGTCAGTTAAATCTATTTTATATTTACTGTAAATAGCACATGGAAAATTAAACTGATCAGAACTATTTTTTATATTTTCTAAATAAATTTTGTCCTCATAAGAAGAACCATTTAAGTAATAAGATGGCACGCTGAATTTGTATCTTCCAATTTTATCATTATGGAAATCAATATATGTAGAAAATCTAGATAGAGATTTTGCCCTAATAATCCTGCCCTCTTGAGCAAAATATAGTTCACCAATTCCAGTATCTCCAGTATCAGTTTTTATTGAATAAATGTTTGTAAACGTTCCCTGATACTTTAACCCATGAGCAAATTTTTTAAATTTAAGAGATGGACTTCCATATATGGATGTAGATGACGAGGTAATAAAACAATTTTTGTCTGTAGCAACTATTAAAAATTCTTTATATATACATGCTGATTGTATATTCTCTGACACAAAAGAGTAAATTGTTGAAATTCCGTATTCTTCATATAACAAGTCACCATTAGAACTCAAGTCGCTCTTGCTTATTCTGTATACGTTGCGTCTTCCTATAAGAAAATAATACAATTTACCGTCTTGGTATTTTTTAATAACTTGCTGTATAATATCGTTTTGATACAAATTAAAATGTATAATCCATTTACCAGATTTATCATAAATATAAACTCCGGATGACATAACAGCAAATAACTGATCATCTATTAAGAAACAAGAAAATACCTCATTGGATCTAAGTGAAATAACTGGCATTTGAGTCAATATTGGTATGTATCCTGAATTTTGCACAACCTGTACAACAAATTTATATATACCAATATTTGTTGAAACATATGAAACATTATCTTCAAATACAATGTCATGAACAAAACTTACGCCACTTATGAATTCAGTATATATTAAATTTATAGATGGAGGCTCTGACAAATTACCATTTGAACTAACCTCAAATACGGTAAATCCTCTTGCATGTATAACCGAAAATATGTTTCTACCACCGAATGGAGTGTACTTTATTTTTATTGGTGGACCAAAATCGAACGGAGGCTCTGATGCCAAAATAATATTAGTACTAAAACTATCATAACTATAACTATAATAAATTCCACTACTTGTAGCATATATTATTAAAGATTTGAAAAAATTAGGCACAACAAAAACATCATAGCATATAAAAGGATTGTCATAAACGTTAAAACTTGAAGGCTCTGCATCCTCTGGAACATCCTGTAGAATATCAGAAGAACTACCAGAATCGTCAACTAAATACTGAGTACTGTTTTTTAAAAAAAGTTTTTTACCTTGTTCGTTGCTTGATATTATATATTTGTATCCATCTTCTGAACTACAAATACACTGAAGTGGGACAAGCTCTTCATCTATTCTTCCAGAGTGATCAACTGTATCAAATTTTGTTTTTTCTAAAATTCCCCTATCAAATTGTTCAGCAAAAAGTGGACCAAATTTATCGTAAGAAAGATCTCCTGATGCTTCAGAAAAACCCAAAAACACTAAATCTACAGATACGGGAGAAGAAAATACATGTACGTTAGGATTAAAAGTAGAACCCTGATTGGGCCATAAAGACTTAGAAAAAGTAATTATTTTTTTATTATAATCTATTTCATATAGAACTACATTTTTTAATCTATTAAGATATAAATCAACTCCAGAATATCTTATTGGAAAATCTGTACTGGTGGAAAATTTATTGTTTTCTTCGTCTACGGGAGACCAATCAGATATTCTGTATATTTCTGAAAGATCAATTCTTTTATCAGATGAATCAGTCAATAAATGGTCATGACCTGTTAAAAACAGATCGGTTTCTTCTAAAACCGGGCTTTCCATATTTTTTAAAATTCTTCTAGAATCTTCAATGTAATAATTATTAAAATTTTTAGCCACTCTAGCTATTTCTATACCGGAACTGTCTCCAGAATAATCAACAAATATCTCAACTTGATTTGATATACTCCTTATGCCAAAAGAATAGTTTCCATTTTCTAAAAATATATTTGACAATGAAAAATCGCCGCTATCGAATTGAGAATTATATATTGGAATAAATTCATAACTATTGGGATACCTACATAAAATTTCGACTCCATCACCACCAAAGTCATCAATTCTATCCCAAGAAAAAACCAAATCTTGACCAGCTCTTGCACAATTAAAATTAAACTTGGTCTCAATATTTAAATTTGGTATGAATATTAAACCAGACATATTCATACTTTCACTCAGACTTTCTTTCCCCCAGCTGTCAACGGCAGAAACTCTATAATAGTATGATTTGCCTGATTCAATCTCATAATCTTCATAAACAAAAATATTATTTTTTACCGTTGAAAGTAAGTAAAATGAAGAAGATTCCTGAGTTGATCTATATATTTTAAAATAAGAAATATCTCTCTGTGTGAATGGATATATCCAAGAAAAAACAACTCTGTTTGCAACAAAATATGCAGACTGAGACCTGGGAGATTCAGGAGGCAAAAGGTCTTCAAATAAACTTAAATATATAAAACCGCTTTGCTTTTCACTCTTGTTATTAAAATCATCTATTGAATATACGTCAGCCCTGTAAGCATACCCAGGTCTAACTATGGAAGAATTAAAGTTTACTAAACTTATATCTCTAACTTTTCTTTTTGCAACAATAGAAAATTTAGAAAGATCGTAATTTATTTTTATATTATTTAACTGATCGGGTTGAAGCCAACTTAAAAATAAAGAATAAACAGTGAAATTAGGATCTCCATAAATTGCCGGAACAGCAGAAGAATTTATTAATAATCTTTTTTTAGAAAATTTATAAAGATATGAACAGTTTATGCCAGATGGGGCATTGTCAAGATTTTGAATATTAATGATTTGAGAAAACAAAATAGTTCTACGCCCGGTCATAGAAGAAGCTGAAGCTAATCCTAAAACAGGAATAGTTGTAAGCCCTTGAACTATTTTTGAAAACAAAGATTCTATCGAGTCACTAGGAGAAAATTTTATTTTTATGCCATTTGACGGCCAATAAATTTCAGGATTTGCTAAACTTGCGCCATTTATATTAAGATCAAACTCAGAAGCTTGAAAAGTCTGTAAAAATGAAGTGTCAAACTCTACTGTTAATTCATTATTAGAAAGAGAAAATACAAAATACTCTTTGAATACTAGAGATAGCATTAAGTCAATATTTGCATTAGTGCCCGAACCACCTTCTCTTCTATCTTCTATAGAATAAAATTGTATAGAATTATTTAACTGAACATTTGAAAAATCTTCAATTATATTGTTTATTTTTGCTTCATATATTTCTATATCAAAGAATTCAATATCAGAAGGATTATTAGTTGAAATAGATACATCAATTGAACCATTTTCTTTTGAACTAATAAAAACACCAGAGGGTTTTTCTGGAGGAAATATGTCAATTACTCCAAGATAAGTAAAAACACCAGGAGACACAACTCCATCTTTAATCTTAAATACTCCGAATAAGTATCTGCTTTTTTCAGAAAAAGGCACAGTTGAAGTAGCTCCATCGGATTGAGTAAAAGGGAGACCAGTAAGATATATTGAATTTTGACCGTTAAAAAGTTGAATAAAATCACTTGTAGACTTTATAGCGTTTGTCAAAAGCTCAAGTTCTATTATTCTGCATTTATAAGTAGCAGAAGGATCGTAATCAGAATCATCATACTCATCAAAAGATATTTGCCAATTAATATTAAAACTTAATAACCCATTAATAACTAAAGCACTTTGATAGATATATGAAATCTCATCTTCTAAAGAAAACTCTTTCGTAGTTATTAATTTTTCTTGAGAAGCACTATATTTACCCGATCTAGATATAGAATATATTTTAATTTTATATCTGGTGTTTTTCTTTAAATTTTTAATAACAAAATTATTTATCGAGTCATCTGCAATATAGCTGATCTCATCTCCTATTGAAGAATAGGATGAATCTATCTCTACTATTTTTATATTATAACCAGATATATTTTTATAAGAAGGTCTACTCCATATAACCTGAACCCTTGTATTGCCAACTACAACAGACATAAATTTTGGTGGATCAGGAGTTATGCTTTCATCTGGTACAACTATGTCTATAGTGGAATAAGAATTAGAATAATTTCCATTTATATCAACACTTTCAAAATAATAAATATATTTTTTACCAGGCTCAACATCATTATCAGTAAATATATTTTCATTTGAAGTTTGAACAAGAACAGATCTGGAAAAGTCTTCAACTCCGTCATCATAACTATCTCTATAGATATTTACATAAGAAACATCTTTGTTTTTAATTTCCCAAGATATCTTTGTCCTAAAATAATCAATAAATTCAACTGACACATTTGATGGAGGATCAGGATTTATGTCATCCTTAAATGATAGCTGCTTTATATTTTGTACCAAATTTGTATTAAAACTAGGCTTGTATTTAGATCTAACCTTAATAGATGCATCTTCAATTTTTGCAAAAGCTATTTCACTATCTGTTTTTAATTCTCTAAATTTTTTATCTATAAATGCACTACCAGCAGAAACAAACAAAGTATCATCATCTTTTATTTTAACACCGAATCCATCTATAACGCCATCTTTAATTGAATTGGAAAGTCCGTTAAAATACAAATCCATAGATGTAAATCTAAGTCTGTCAAAATACGCAGAATAATTATCGCCGTAATAAAAATATGGAAGCTGAAGATTTTTTGTAAATTTTGGCATTTTAATTGTCTAGTCTAAGTTTTATAAGCTCTCCATTTTCAAGCTCAAACATCATAGCGAAACTTCTTAACACGGGTACATTCTCATAGATACCGCAAGAAGGACCAGTTCCGGTCTGAGAAACTTGATAGACATAGCTATTATTGTTCCATGAAAATTTTTCACCATCATTTGCATCTATTGAAAGGAAATATCTCTTGTTTACTTCAAATTCGAATTGCTCAAAATTAGGAGTTACTCCTATCGTTGCTATTTCTCCAGCTTGCAATGGCACACCATCTTGAGGAAAAGAAGAACCATTGTACGACCAGCCATTTGTATCAACTTGACTGAAAAGACTATACAGCAAATTATTTCTTGCCTCATCAGCAAAGAATCTTACTCTAAAATGAAAATTTGCAAAATCTAATTCATTAACAAAGTCAAAAGTGACCATGTTAAAGAAATTAGTGCCACACTGTTTTCTAAGTAGAATATTTGATTCTATTTCAGTTGGTTCGGAATCGTTTTGAGATATCATGTATATCTTACAGTAATAATTTTCATCGCAAGTAAGAGGCAAACCATAGGGTATAAATGAGAAGTATCTAGTCTGTCCAGTCCTTACTATTGAAGAAGAACCTACGGGGAAATTTTCACCATCTACCTTAAAATAATTAGGACTAGAAATTGTACTAACACTAAATAAAAGGTTTGATTGAGCTGGGTCTTCATATACCTCAACCCTAAAATCAACAGACACAGAAATTGGATCTTCGTTTAGATATGACCATATTATAGAATTTGCAAATATCGCTGAAGAATATGGATCATTGTCAGGTATAGGATTTGCAATTTGACCAACGATTTGAGAAGTCAATAGCCTAACTCCTATTCTTAGATTACTACCAAACTGAGATTCATCTGTTGAAAATATTCTATTTTCTGGTATAATCTGATAAGAACTAAATGAGGTATCATCTGTGGTATTTATTCCAAATAAAATACTAGAACCGAATGGAAGTTCTTTCTGACTTGTTAAAATACCTCTCTTAATTTTTGATGGTAAACTAAAATTAACAGTAAATACCTCTGAACTTGAACTGCCAAGTGAAACTACTCTTAAACTCCTAACAGATGGCGCAAGATTATCTTGAGACGCACTTCTCAAAACTATTCTAACCTGGAGATACTGACCCTCCATAAAACTTAGGTCATAATTATTGCTAGAAGAACTAAGAACTACAGTATAGTCGGATGCAAGAATTGAATTCCTGGAAACACCACTTCTTACTTCAAAATATACACTGGTATTGGGCGGCTCTATAACATCCCATGATATACTACCCCAAGTTATGTGACCAGAAGTGTTATTAAATATTTCTGTTTCATAAATTCCAACTTCTACCATAATTTTATCAGCAGAATAGAATGTAGCATCCCCATCTATAACTCTTAATTTTTGACCGTTTGCTCCGTCTATTTCTATTATTTTATTTGATATTGAAAATGAATCAAAATTGAAATTTTCTGTTTCTGGAGTTATTTTTACGAATAAGTTATCATTATAGCCATCCTCTGGACTAGTATCAGGATCACCATTAATGTCAGTCTGATTTCCAGCATTATCAATTAGTTTTGCAAATATTCTAACTTCATTTTGAACATTCTGTATTATTTTTCTAACATCACCCTCTGTAACGTACACTATGTTACCATTTACGTCCTTGAATATATCCATAATTTTATGAGAAGAGCTTCCTTTAAGATTCCAAGTTCCCTGGAATACATACAAACCCTTATCAACTGCAGCAAAAATTCTATTTGTATTGTTGAATTGCAAAGTAGCCATTCTGTTTACATCTAAATTTCTCAAAGTTTGGAAAGAAGTTATAAATGGAACACCAGTATTTAGAGACCTTATTATTTTACCTCTACCCTGCAACCCAGCATATATAGAAGTTCCTATAGACGTTATAGACACAACAGAAGTTTCAGCATTATGTATAATTGTTGGGTTGCCAACAGTAGGAGCAACTGGAACTTTAAATATTCTAGAATCTGCAGAATTAGGCTGCTTAGTGCCAAATATTACAAAATTTTCAAAACCAGTCACACTCATTATGCCGTTGTCAATATTAGATATTGACCTTTCCAAATTATTACCATCAAATGAATATAAGCTACCTGTTGACTCACTGGAAGAAATCCTATATGTGCCAAAATAAAGCTTTCTGGTATTTGAATTATAATGAGGATGACTTACACCATTCGAATCTAAAGTTGCCACTGGAGAAAATGAAGCTCCATTAGTAGACATAAATATTTTTGCAAAACCATTTGCCTTAGATACACCAACAATTAATCCATTATTAAATCTATAAATAAATTCAACTCTAGATCCAGCCTCTTCATCCAATGACACAAAATTTTCTTCAAATTCATTATTTGAGTTTAAGTAATATATTCTTGCTAAATTAGAAGTTCCTATAAGAGTAACCACTTTGCCGTCAGTAGTTCTTGTAAAATAATTGCCACATCTGCCAATAACACCCTGAGGAAGATTAGCGGACACAGATCCAGAAGAAGAGCCTAGATCTACATCAAATAAAAACTCTTCTTGGAAAGGAACGAATGGCTTATTGCTTGTTCCGTCTGAGGTAAAATTATCATAATTAGATATAACCATTCCAGATACACCACTGACCTTATCGTAATCAACCAAATTACCATCGCTATCATCTATCTTTATAAACTGAAGTTTAATTGTATTGGGACCAACCTGTTCGACGTATCTAAGCTTAGCAATAGGAGGCTCCTTATCAATAGTGACCTCATCGTATGGCAATTTAATTATTTCATTTCTTGTAGTAATCGCATCGGCCACCCCATCACTTATTACTGAATATATAGAATTATTTTGAGTTATAAGATTTTCCACACTAAATGTCTTTGTTCCGAATGCCTCTATCTCAGCTCTATTTTGAGAATAATCATTGTAAAGTCTTATATCTTTTCTTACCTTTATATACACCTCATCATTTGGCAGTATTTTATCTTCAAAATATATAATTCCATATTTAGTGCTAATTCTATAACCTCTGGTTATTCTCTTTTTATTCAAATAAACCTCAACATAATATTTACCTTCACCGTCATCCTGAACGGGAGGAAAAACAAATTTTTGTCTTGGCTGAGATAGGGATTGTGAATTTTGAACTTGTTCAACATTTGTATCAAAAACTATATTTATATTTGATCTATCAAAAATTTGTATGTATTCTGTCTGATAAGAATATATATCTTTAAATATAAGTCTATATATATAGTTAGAAGAAACAATTAATAAATTTTTACTATCTATGTACTTTACGGATTTTATGTCATTAATATTAAATAGTTCTGCGTCCTGCAAGAAATCTTTGTCAGATCCCTGTATGCCAACATATCTTGCGATTGTATCAACTGATTTTATAGAAGAACCACTTGATAGAAATATTTTATTGCTTGTTGCAAAAAATCTAAGATTGTCATCGACACATTCTACCGAGATTGCAGGATAACTAAAGTTTAGCTCATCAGAAAACTGCTGAACATAAGAATTGGAATTTAACTTGGAATCTATTTGATAGACCCCAACATTTGTGCATATCCATAAATAGTTTTGATCAGAAGAAGCAGAATAAATTTTATTTATACTAGCTGAAATTGAAGAAAGTGGATATATAACTATCTCTAAATTTTCTCCTAAAGTCAAATTTATAGAAAATACATTATCTGATTCGTATGGATCAATAAAAGGTATTTTTTGTATTATTGAATTTTTATAGTTTTTAATTATAATAATATTAGAATCATCTATTAAAACTAAATTATCATTAAATTCAAGTATATAGTCGAAATTTTTACTTAGTACACTAGAGCCCTCTCCTGTAACATTTAAGACAAAGAATCTAAAATGATCACTTGAAAAAAGTAATTTTTGCTTTACACTAACAATCATATTTCCAAATGAATCAAACTTTAAACAATTGATATTGTCAGATTCTGTAAATCCAGAAGAAGAAACAAAATGTGTTATGTTGTCGTTTTTAATATCAGAAGAATCAAAAACTAAATTTTTTCTTGCAGAAACAAATATTATATTTTTAAGTGTTTTTGTCCAAACATCGCCATAGTTATTAGGCCTTGCATATACATAATTTATGTCTGGTAAATTATATGTAGTGGGACCAATTAGATCAATATAGAATGGATCCCTACTTTCAGAAAAACTAAACTTTATGTTTTTAAATCTCAATTTTCCAGAAATTGAGTTTGAAGAAGAACCAAATATTAAAGATTTTCTATTCAAATCTGCAACTAGAATTTCGTCTGGATCAAAACCAGAATAAGAATCAATACCTACAGAATAAGCACCTGAATAAAAAGATAAATCATATTTTATATTATATAAATATATTGATGAATTTTCTATGTTGGAATCAATACCAAGATAAAATATGTCCTGTATATCCTCAATCGATTTTGGACTTGTAAATAAATTCACATACCTTGTTTCAGGAAGAACTATTCTAGTGTCATACCCTCCCTCTTCTCCTACTTTACTTCCAGAAGAAAGCCAATTTCTATATTCTCTAGACCATCTTGCGGTATATATTTCTTGAATTGAATTTTCTATTGACGAAGAATTTATTTCTTGATTATACGGATCAACACTGTAATTTCTTGGTTTGTAAAAATTTAATACCAAATCTCCATTTTTTGATGTATATGGATCAGTTATATCATCAATAAGAGACAAATATGGCCTTACACAATCAAAATTGTAAGAAACGGAAGTTATAATTTTTGGTATAGTAAGAGAAGAAAGACCAGGTGATATCTGTCTGTAATAAATTCTATTAAATCCATTCAAAATGTCTTGCCATACAATGTGAACATTATTGTCAAAATCTATACAGATACTTGGAAAATCTGCCTGTTTGCTATCAATATTACTGACATCAAAATCTGTTCCTCCAGAGTAGGCACTGTTCCAAGACTTTGATCCAGAATTATATCTAGCAAGTTTTATTTTCTTTCTTCCAAATATATTCTTTTCACTCCAAACAACAAAATAATTTCCAGCTTTATAAGCATGATCTATATTAGAAACTTCTACTTCCGAACTGGAAACCTGTGAATCAAAACCAGAAAAACCAGAACTTAGCCATCTAGACTGAGAGAAATTATACTGGCAAAAGAATATATCTGACTTTCCAAACTTTTTATCAATCCAAGACACATACATATTATTATATTCATCTACAAGTATTTTGGGGCCAATACTAGATCCAGACTGATCAACTATTTTTACTGGAGTTGACCATTTGCCATTTTTATACACAGAGTAACCTATGTCAGATTTACTATTAGCGTATATCTCAAACACCAAATGAACGTTTCCAAAACTATCTATACAACTAGAAGGTTTTGATGCGTAGTAGTCAGTGCCAACAGCTATAGCGGGACTAGACCATGATCCACCTGGTGCTTTAATTATAAATTTTATTAATTTGCCATCTGAATTTGATTCTTCCCAAAATATTACTTTTTTACCAGATCTTGCACTGCAAGATATATTGTCCTTTTCTATTCCAGAAACATTAACAGATTCCATGTCTCCTTCGTCAATGGCAACCCACCCGCCATCATTCTTATTAAAAAGTCTATATTTGCCATCTTTTATAGCAACATGAAATGATGAAAAGTTTGATGAAAGATCAATATTTGATGACTTTATTCCATTTACAATCAATGAATCAGGCAAAGTATCTATTTTAAGTTTATAACTTCCATCATTTAAATATACACCAAAAGATCCATCGTGGTTTAGCCTATTGGGACTCAAACCATCTTCTGCTAAAAGAGATTGAACATCAAATTTAAATGTGTATCCGATTTTATTAGAAGCAAGTGTATCCCATTGATCTCCGGCAAAATTTTGAGATAGATAGGAATAAGAATTATTTATACTGGAATATGCATTTGCGGCGTATGGATCGAAAGAATCTTCAAAATCAGATATCAATATGTCTATAAAATCAAAAATAGAATCATTAAAAGAAGCTATCCTGCTACAAGGTATACCAGAATATTTTTCAACTAAAAATATTTCATAAAAAACACCAAATGGGATATTATTATCGGTTAAAGAACTTATGTTTATGTTCCTTAATATACTAACCATGTCTGATATATTTTTACCAGAAAGATCAATTAATGCAGAATTTATATATTCTTCAGAACCAGAAATTTTTGTTATAGACAAAATATTGTCTTGATAAGACATTGAGTAATCAACAATATTAAAAAAATTGTTTTTTTCAATTTTTGCTACAGAAACAGAACCAGAAAATATATTAAATGAAGTTTTACCATTATTTGCAAAACTGGTATCAAACTCAAAGCAGCTAGATTCAACTCTAAAGGACCCTGGAGAAGAAGAGACAAGATTCCATCCATCTTTTTCTAAATCAACAACAGAGCTACACGGAGTATTTATGTCCCATCCGAATACTGGTAAGTCGTTAAATATACTTATACCCCTACTATGATATATAGACAATTTTTTACCATTTGGAGACAACTCCATACCATTAAACGTAAAATTGTCAACTGATAGATTGGAATACTGATTTTGTGTGGAATTAAGATTAAAATCTATAAAATTTTGATCAGGCGTAAATTTGTAAAGCTTAGAAGACTCTTTAAAGTTAAAAGAATTTACGGAAACTATAAAGTGATTATCTTTGGCAGCCATTGAAGATATAAAGCCTTCTGGAAAAAATGCTCTTTCTTCAAAACTTTGAGCGGCATATATGGATGAAACTCCAGGCTCGAATATGCCATCAACATTTATATTTAATTTTTCAACCTCTAGTGCAACTTCTTTTTCTCCATCTGGTCTTGATCTTAAAGTAATGAATTTTTGCGTAGAAGAAGAAACCAAATATGTTGAATCCATTTTTTTAACGCCATTAACGAAAAGAAAGAATCTATTACCAATTACTCCAATTAAAGTTTCGTGATACTGAGCGTTATTATTGGTAAATTCTATTTTTGAAGAAGTGTCAAATATAACCAAAGTCTTATTCAAATATTCTATAACTTCATAATAAAATACACCGTCCGAAAATTGCATAGAATATCCAGCTAATTGACTTGGCTCACCAGAACCGACATTGTGAATTTTTGATTTTAATAAAAGAGTATACCCTACTTCGTTTGAAACATTTTCTTTCCAAAATTTACCTGAGAAATAGAAGTTTATTTTTCCAAAATTTCTAAAATTTTTATCATCATAAGAAACAGAAATAGATACAAAATATCTTGCACCAGGCTTTAGAGCCTGGGCAGGAATGGTATAATAATCATTTTCATATTTACCCATAAATGACAAGACATCATTAGATCCATCTCTTGTACCTATTATAATTTTAAAAAAGTTAGGATTTTTATTTCCTGGTTTTTTTAACCTCCATCTTATCACAGGCTGGTCACTAGAAACCACTGGATTAGAGAATTTGCCATCTATTGACATGTCAAAAACAAAATAACCAGAAGATTGTATTATTTTTGATTCACTTCTTACAACAGGACCAAAGTTAGAAAAATTTTCAGGTCTCACAGTAAAGTAGACAACATCATCTTGTCTTAAATTTAATCTTACAAATTTTCTGTTATTTGCCGTCTCTATGAGCTCTTCATTAACATACCATTTAATTTCACTTGCATCATTAAAAATTACATCTCCAAAAGAACCAGAAGACAATTCTTCTATAAGAGAATATGATGCCTCAAGTATATCTTCTTCAACTGGATCAGGAGGAAGTATTTGCAAGTAACTTACTACAGGAGTCTCTGCCTTAATCTGAACAGCTGGTAGACTTACAGCTATTCCTGTTTCAAGATCATCAAAAGCCAGTATCTGAGCATACCATATATCATTATATGATATTCTACTAGATGGAACAATTTTTGAATTTTTTAAATTAGTTTGCAAAACATTATTTCTAAACCAACTTATTTCAACAGAAATTTCTTCTCTGCTTTTTTGGAAATCAATAACTAAATCATTATCAATACTAAATGTAGAATTTAAATATTTTGCATCTATGACAAATGGAGTGTGATTAACTTTTAGTATAAAAGAAACCCAATTAGAAGAAGAATTATTGTCATAAAACTTTATTTGACCAAAGTATTGAAGATTTCTGCCTAAAGGCAAAGATGGAGAGAATATATAGCTACCAACTGAGGCTGAAAAATTAGACATACTAAACCTGTCTCCTTCAAAACTATCAGTTCCGTGATTATCGCTAGATCCGCTAATCCTTAAATCAAATTTTAAAAATTCAAAATTTATGCTAGCGTAATCTGAAAAAGACCAACTAATATGAACATCATTAGGCCTACACCTAACCCCACTTAATATATCAGAAGAACCGTTTATTTTGACTATAGGTATCATTTTATTCTAATTCAACTATTGATCCAGTAAATTTAATTCCAGAACCAGGAACAATAACAGTAGAAAAGTTATTTGTTATACCAATAACATTTATACCATTTAAAGACTCTTGACTATTAAGTAATTTCGAGTATTGCCATACCGACTCCTTTGATTCCAATAGTCTTCCATCACTTAAACCCAAATATTGACCTTCTGAAGACCCTTCAGCGCACAATACCCTAACAGTCGAAGGTATAGAACTTTTAATTAAAAATTTACCACCAGTAACTTTATATATGTCAAACAGATTAGTAACTATTCCATAATTGTAAATATCAAAAACGTCTTTTTCTGTGAAATATGGTCTGTCTTCAAAATCATCAGATCTTCTATTAAAACAGGAAACTTCATTAACAAGACTAGAAAGACGTATACTCCTAAAAGAATCACCAAAACATCTTGAGTTTAGAACAAAGTCAAAGCAGTTTTCAGGAGATGGTAAGGAAAAATATTCTACTCCATTTGAATACTGAGAAGGAGCCTCTCCATATATAGAGTATGTCAATTCTTGGCAATTAACATAAATTTTTAAAAAATAAGACTCTGTAGGATCGTTATTACCTGACGCTGGAATTGCAGGCTGACCCATAGATATAACAAGATTTGTCCATTTGTTGACGGAAAAATTTTCTGTTTTAAATTTGTAATATTCTGATGAATTGTTTTTTCTAATCCAAAAATGAATGGAGCTTACATCTGGGCTATCAGTTGATTCTTCAAATATAAAAAATTCACTAAACTTATTTGAAGATGCGTCATTAAATATCACATACTCGTTTGTTGAAGCATCAAGAGAAACCCTAGCTTGACAAGCAAGCATTCTTCTTCTTGTAACAGACTGCTGATTGGCAACTATAGAACCAAAAGATGTGGAAAAATAGTCAATACAAAAAACCCAATCGGTACCAGAAGAACTATTTGGATAAGGACCAAAATATTTTTTGCTCAAAGAATCAACGATAATCTTGTACTCAACCCCGTTCTTCATAGAAATACTGTTTTTATTATTTGAGCTAGAAACATATTCAATATCTGTTACAGTTGAAGAACTATCCGCATTAAAAGCAGTAATATTTGGTATGGAATTTATAAAATAAGAATATGGACTAAGACTCTGATCAAATTCATATGCAAATGTCCTATCAAATGAATATGACATATTAATTTACCTCGCAATCAAAATTCATAAAAAGTCTTTGGTCGAAATTATTTATATTATTATTTTTAATAACTCGTTTAATCCAAATATAAATTGTATCCATTGATTTTATGGTTGATGAATACCTTTCTGTAAATATTGGAGGTATTGGTAATAAAATATTTTGCAATGCACCTATTGCCTGATATCTAACAACACCCAGGAAGCCACTAAATCTAGGATCTGAACTTTCATCCATGGATATACCTTTTACTGAAGACCTAGAGGGAGATGGACCGAAAATAATTTGATCACTAATTGATATTGAAAATGGAAGTGGTTCATTAAAAATAATTTGATTTGTTGATGAATTATAACTAGATATATATCTTTTATGAGAAGAGCCATCAGTAGAATTAACAACTATAGGCATGCCAACAAGAAGTGATGGAGAAAAAGCTGAATTAGAATTAAACCTTGAAAGTAATAAATCTGTCAAGAGTTCGTTAACATTAATTGAAAAATTGTTTCCTGATATGTTGCCTGAAACAACTCTCTCAAATAATGGTATTTCAAAAGCAAAATCATATGTATAATATGGAGATGACTCCCATGAAAATCTTGCAGATATGTTTGAGCACACAAAATCACCCTGTTGAGCATTAATATTTAAACCAAGACATCTAAACTGAGTAAAATACTGACCAGACTCATCAAATGTAAAATTAAATATATCTGTTTTATCATTTCTTTTTACTTTAGAATTTATAATATGGCACTGAATAGGAGTAAAATAAAGGCCTCTTTCTATTATCTTAAAAAAAGCAATATTATCCTGCTGCTCAGCTCTTATAAATTCAACAGACATTATTTCTTCATCTATTGTTATTTCAATAATACTACCTTGCTGAAGGTCACCATAGATACCATGATCATGAATACTTATATTTATAGAATCTGAGTACATGTTTTCTTTTAAAAAACTATTTCCAAAAACATTTCCATCAGAAAGGTAACCGCCAATACTATTTTTAAATTCGCTTGGAAGATATGTCTGAGAATTAATGTCAGACATAGTGTAGAACATTTCATAATATAAAGAACTATCAAATGTAGAAGATCCTAAAAAAGCAGATCTATAAGAATTTGTTTGGGAGGATCCTCTAGAAGCACATATATAATACCAACCATTATAATAAACAGATTCGTACTCCCTAAAGTCACTAAAAAGAAAACTAAGATTTGAAGTTTCTATTCTGATTCCTATGCCAGGAGTACTCTTAAAGTAAGAGTACATATTGTATATATTATTACCACTCAATAAATATTCAACTTTTTTAAATTCATTTCCATTTTTGTCATAAAAATATCCATTTAAATATATAAAATTATTAGAATTTTCTACTAAAAACTTTGCTTTTATATACCCAGAAATATTGCTTGAAAGAGAGTTTACATTTTCAGTATCGTACCTTATTCTAAAAATAGGATTTTTACTCTCTACAGGAGAAGAATATTCATTTTTGTTGCCATATATTTCTAAATTTAAATCGGTTTCTTCATTTGTCATATTAATATATCGCTCCTGACTATGTTTTGTCCATCAAAAGAATATATTTCTGCTCCTAAATTAACATATATATTCATTACATTATTTTTTGTTTTTTCAATAAGCCTTATTGGCTTTTTAAATGTACTAATGTCTGCGACAATAGAAACAGATGATGCGTTAAGCCTGTAAAGTGAGCCATCATCACAACCAAGATAATAACTATTTTTATAAAATTCAATTGAATTGCACATGGTGTTTTTTGAGATATTTTTAAATATTTCAAATAAAGTATTATTACTAAATCTTTTTATTTCAAGTGACCTATTAGAGTTCTCAAAAGACATTACAACGTCGTCTGCAGAGTTTTTTATGGCGATACAGGGCAAAGGGAGCTCCTTTACCATAGTAAATATTTCAGTTTTCCTATACAAATAATATAAGCCATTTTTTTCTACTGCAAAATACGCCGAAGTACCATCTGAAGATGAAGCAGTTACATTAAAATTTTCTATATTAAGGTTGCTTGATCTAAAATAATTTATGTTATAAGTAAGTGAAGAATTATACTCCAGTGAATAATCAGTTCTATTGCCAGCTACATCTTCAACCAAAGCACCTATGTAGGTTTTACCATCTTCATCTAAAACGGTATAAAAATTGTTAATATCATAATTTCTTGGTTCAGACTTTTTTACTTCTTGTATTTCATTTTCTTCATTAAATCTAAGTTCTTTAAAAACAAAACCATTTATTCCAGTTGTGTCATCATAACTATAAAGCTTTATTGATACATTTGGATCTGATATGTATTCAGAGTCATTTTGTATTTTTATGGCAGTTTGTGGAGGTTCCGTATCAATTATACAAAGTCCAGGATTTGTTATGTTTAAATTTTTAATTACAACATCGGAAGATCTGTTCCCTAAATCGTCCGAATAATAGCATAAAATTTCATAATCATCAGAGTTGGGAAGATCTGCTATGTTCCATTTTATCTGAGAAATACTAGAATCAATCCTCTCGGCTATTGGGGAATTTAATATACCTAAAAAGTTAGAAGAAAAATAAGAATAAAATCTTATGTTACTTTTTTCAGAATAATTTAAATAAGAATTGTCTATCAAAATTTCTATAGTATTTGAATATGATTTGTTGGAAACAGGATTGATTAGCACTGGATCTTTTACTAATCTAGGACGAAAAGAAAAAGACCTTGCCATAACATTTTTAATTGATCTTATGCCCTTTCTAGAAACACCACATGTAGCCAGTCTAATATTATTACCAAAAATAGGCTTTTTAAAGAAAAGTTCATATTCGCGAACACCTATTGGAAGTCTTGCTATAAAATCCCAATTGGTATTATCTATCCCATCATAATTTAAAGTTACAAAAAAATCAAAATAAAATTGGTCGTCTGGATAGCTTATGTTATCAAAAGTTACTAAAACAGATTGATCAGGAAAAAACTCCTCACCACCCGAAGGCGACAATATGTTTTTTGCAACTAAATCTGCCATAATATTTCCATTAGAGTATAATTACAAAAAAAATACATGAACTCATCTTTCAGAATTATTTTTCAAAAAATTGAAAGTTCCAGAATAATAACCAGATGAACCAAAACTGTTTTTAATATCATCTTTATTATAGAAATCAAGTATATAGCTAGCATAATTAACTACTTTAATTTCTGTATTCAAGTTTGCAGATCTATACTGCCTAAATTCAGAAAATAAATCAAATATGTTTGGCATAAAACACTCACCAGGAATAGTAATCTGCAAAGATGCCAAACCGTCGTTATAAGCAATTCCATCACTTTGTTTTATTTGGAATTCTCCCTCATAAACACCATTAGATATTTTAGTTAGCGGAACATCTATTATCTCTATACCCTGCTGATATAATTTAGCGCCAATTACCTGATTATTTGACCTAGATGAGAAGAATGGGTATTTCATAAGATTATTTATTCTTTCGACTCTATTTTTGTCTTTAAAAGTAATGACTGCTATTATTTTTGATATATCATATGTTTCATTTATGTTCAATGATCTTAAGTCATTTTCAACAATTCTTATTCCTGTGTCTGGATCGTATATGGTTTTATTATTCAAGACAGGATATCTTCTATAGACAGAGGAAGGTATTCTAAAGAGACCAGATGAACTAGAGGAGCTAGATGAACTAGGCGCATCATCAACCCCATAATAAAATTCTACTTCGTAATCTAATTTTTTATAATTTACAACTATATCTATACAGAATGTGTTAGTTATACCAAATGCTGTTAATATCTGTATGCATACTTTTTTGATGCCATTTCCAGAGCTTAAAACCCATGGAACAACAAATCTTTCTCTTTCTAAAAAGAAAGGAGAAAATTCCGATATAAAATCTTTTTCTAGCTCAGATTTATTTTGAATATAAACAGAATCAGGTTCCTGTATGTGAAGCCATGAAGAAAAATCTTGATCATTTTCATTTTTTATTCTTACAGCTTGCGTTCCAGGAACACCTATAACATCAAGATGCACAAAACAGTCAGAAACTACTGGATATATTATGTCCTCAGAAATTGTAGAAAAATAATCAACGAAATCTTTAACTACCCTTATTCTTCTAAATTCATCATAATTTGTTATTGTTTCAAACTTATTTGTTTGATCAAAAAATGTTTGACCATTACCCTCATTATATATTGGCACAAATGCCCTTGGCGTTCTTTGTGTTCCAAGCGCCATATGAGAAGATAATATTTTTTCACCCGTTCTACCTATTGAAGAGAAATTACCCAAATTGTCTGCAATGAATTTATACTCTGATATAAATGGTTGTTCTGTGTCTCCAGAAACAAATTTAAAATGTCTATCATATCCACCCTGAGAAGAAGAATTTACAAATCTATTTGACATATCAACAGTCGCAAACATGGAACTAAATTGACTAGAAGAGAAAGACAAACTTGTTGCTCTCTGCTTATTAAATCTTGTGTCAGACCATGAGAGTACTGACTCTCCTCCAGCAAGAGAGCATATTTCCAAATTATTTTTCAATGCATTTTTACCAGAAGAAACAAGAACTGGAGACGTATATTCTAAAGATCTTTTTGACTTACTCTCACATTTAAAATTAGATTTTGTGACAAACGCAGAGTCTCCACTATCAAATACTACATAAGCTTTAAAATGATATTTTATGTCTGGCTGCAAATACTTTCTAGATATGTTTTCTGAAATTAGCTCAGCTTTTTCAGTTGAAACTATACTACTATTTGATAGTTCAAAACCAGACATATTTATGTATTCCATGACTGGAGGAATAAAGTTAACGTATATAATATTTTTAGGAGGACACTGATAATACCCCATTATTCCATTTGTAAAGCAATTTACGTTTACACTTGAATCAAAAGATCCAACGTAATTTAGGCAATCCTCGTCTGAATAAATATCCATTTTAATTTTAAATAAAGAAGAACTTGAAGTTTTATTTATAAAAGGAATTTGAGTAATACATTCTGCTGATTCTTTTGAGTTGCATAAAAATACAGAATTAAAATTGCCGGAAATAAATTTATTCTCCTTAATTACGACTCTTAAAGATCTGAGACCATTTTGTTTTGTTTTTAACCTAAACATTATTTTTCTTCCTGAAGAGTCTATAGATATAAATTCTCCATCTATCAGTCCATTAGAAACTGATGAATTTGATTGAGGATATGTAACACCTTCACCAATTGAATAAGAAGAAGACATATCTAAATCTTCTTTGGTAAAACCAACATAGGATACAGTGCCACCAAAATGCAAAACAAAATCTGAGAATTCAGAGTTCCCGCTACCTCTTTGTATATGGATATAAAAAGATTTAGCTGTTTCTCCTTTTAAAATGCCATCTAATGACGACCTGCTATTGTTATAAAAATTAAATCTCAGTATACCATCTTCTGACTTGTAATTTATAAATTCCTGTTTTGGTAAATTTATATCAGAAGATATAATTTCTGGCATTACCCAAATCTTAGAGTTTGAATTTAAATTTGGATTATTTCCAGATATATCTGTTGAAACAGCAAGGGGGTTCTTAATCTTATTATTATTTTGAGAGACAAGGCCATGTTTGAGTGATGAAGACTGAGAATTAAAACCTATTTTAACAAATAAAACTTTATTTGACAATTCTTCAATGCCAGAAGCATGGAATCTTACAAGTAATTCATCACCAGCTTGAGCATAATGACCATCGGCATATGCATTTATTCCATCAACAGACCAAATAGAAGGATCTACAGAAGAGGAATAAGAATAAGCCTTATTCTTAAATTCATCGTCATAATAAAAATCCACAAAGAAATTAAACGTATTAGAAGATGGTGCCTTAAAAGTAAATTCAACCTCGCAGACTTGTGGCAATATTTTAAATGAATATGGATCGTATGGATCGTAAATAAAGAAATCTTTTAACTTATAAAGCATTTCATCAAGAAGGCATTTGTTAATGTCAGAAGATGAATTATGTATAAAAGAAGAGTATATGTAATTGTTTTCTTTTAAAGCTGTAGAATCTTGAGATCTCCATGCTACTATAGAATTTCCATAGTAGTCATTTCCAATTGAAGGCTCGAAAGAAGATATTTGATTTTGAATATCTTTTGAAAGATAATAATTTTTTCCAAATATGGAAAAATGGTTTAAGTAGCCCCTATAATATATGTCCGATCTATAATTTTTTATATTTGACTGATAGCACAGCCCTATTCTATCCTCTTCAAATCTTTTTGCATCTATATTCTTTGATAAAGAGTTTGCAGAAACAGAAACAGGTATTTGCGATAGCACTAATGGATCATTTATCTTAAAATCACTAGAACAAATATTGTCCTTGTCTCCTAATAACCTACAATATCTATTAAGATTTGTCTCAACAGATGCATTAGAATCATAAAGCCTAAAAAGATCTATAACTGGACCAGGAGCCCATATATCAGAATTACTTCTATATCTAATAGGATGCTCTAACAAATAATACAAAAACGATTCATATTTGTGCGTAGAAATATCAGTAAAAAGTTTCCATTCATTTGCAAATCCACCTATTAAAACAGTATCGTTTCTACACCAAACAGAACAAGCAAAAGTAGGTATGGTCCCAGAATTATACTGAAAATCAATTTCTCCCCAATAAACAACTTTAAATTCAGAATCTATTGCAAATGAGAACTTTGAACCAGCAGAAATTTCAACGGCTTTTAATCCAGATGGAACATTAGATTGGTTAAAAGAGTTGTCGCCCCATGCATATACAGAACCGTCAACGTCTATAGCTAATGCATGAGAAGACCCACAAGAAACTGACGTAAACAAACCAGATGGGACATTGTTATTTATACCACCATTATTTCCCCAAGCTTCCAATGAACCGGTACTACTAATCGCAACTATAAAATCACCTCCACAAGAAAATGTTATTACTTTAAGTCCAGAAGGTGGAAGTAGAGAGGAAGAATAAGTATTTCCATAAACTTCACAGTACCCATTTAATGTTTTAATTGCAAAGAAATCAGATCCAGCAGATACGTATTCTGCGTATATTGCATCGTCATCACTTGTATGCAATGCATTAATAGTATTAATGTCAGACTGAATTTGTGCACTAGCAAGACCGGGATCATATTGTCCTATTAATTTATAATTTTCGTCAATAGCGACTACAAAACCGATACCAGAAGCAACCATCAAAACTTTCATATTTCCAAAAGGCATATCTTCAAAATAACTACTTGAACTTGAACTGCTACTACTGCTGCTACTGCCGGAACTACTGCTGCTACTGCTGGACTGGCTGCTACTGCTGGAACCGCTACTACTGCTGGAACCACTGCTACTGCTGGAACCGCTGCTACTACTGGACTGGCTGCTACTACTGGACTGGCTGCTACTACTGGACTGGCTGCTACTACTGGACTGGCTGCTACTGCTGGAACCACTGCTGCTACTGCCGGAACTACTGCTGCTACTGCTGGAACCGCTGCTGCTACTGCCGGAACTACTGCTGGAACCGCTGCTACTGCTGGACTGACTGCTACTGCTGGAACCGCTGCTACTGCTGGACTGGCTGCTACTGCTGGACTGACTGCTACTGCTGGACTGGCTGCTACTGCTGGACTGACTGCTACTGCTGGACTGACTGCTACTGCTGGACTGACTGCTACTGCTGGACTGGCTGCTACTAGAGTCACTGCTGCTGCTACTAGAGTCACTGCTGCTGCTGCTAGAGTCACTGCTGCTACTACTAGAGTCACTGCTGCTACTACTAGAGTCACTGCTGCTGCTACTAGAGTCACTGCTGCTGCTGCTAGATTCACTACTACTGGATATGCTACTACTGCTAGAAGGGATAGTGAAAGTGAAGCCGCTACTACTACTAGGGAAGATGTTACTGCTACTTGTACCACTTGAAATAGTAGTCAAAGTAAAACCACCAGATAATTCTGGTGATATAAACATGCGATAATTTACAAATCTAGCGATATGATTGTTGTCTATATATACTAAATATTCATTTCCAGAGTCAAGTACAGCCTTAGCTGGGTAAGAAAGATTAAAAAGACTGTAATCTTGAGCAGAAGATGATTCAAAATTAAACTTTAAAGTATCATACTGTAGAGCTTTATTGTTTTGATCAAATGTTGATTTTTTAGAATAGACGTTATTAAATTTTATAACTCCATCATTCAAAAGTCCAATTGTTCTATACGTTTTAATAAACTGATTTGGCGCTATAACTGCAGCATCAACCAAGAAAGTATAATCACTTGAATCAGATCTACCAAGATTTTGTGAAATTTTACCATTATAACCAGAAGATAATTGATAGTTTCTTATTTCAGAATATGTCTTTGCATGGTATGAGTCATTTTGCAAAACAGGATTTGCAGATGATATACTATCAATGTTGTCCTGAAGAATTATTGATTTACTGCCGTGCTTACCGTCAAGATATGAACCCACATGAGTAAAGCCAGATCTGTCTGAAAACCACTCATCTACAGAACTAGACATTTCAGAAACATTGTAAAAATCACCGGGATCTTCAGTTGTAAATTCAAAACTTTCATTTCTTGACAGGGTTTCCAAAAGCCCAACAGATTGCATATTCTCAAAATCATATATCCTTGGGTCAAGAGTAATATTGGAATTGGGCCTATATGAAAGTTTACCTATTCTTATATTTGACTGTTCCAAAATTATATTCTCGTTCATCATATGAACGCCAAGATAAGATGGTATATCTTGAATTCTAGAGCAAGAACCGAAGAAGGCATCAAATTGTCTTCTTTTATCCTCTATATTAGCAAATCTTGTTACGGAACCAGCTATATCTCCGTCAGAAAAAACTCTTATATTTCTTATAAACCTTGGATACTTTTCGTCAATTTCTTTTAATGGATTTGTGAAGAAAATTTCCTTACTACTTATTGAAAGCAAGTGCTCCATTTCTTCAATAACAAGCTTTCTGTAATTAACATCTATAGATATCCTATTTGAACCTTTGTTTTCAAAAATTTTATCAAAAATGTGAAGCTCTGTTCCACCTGGATACAAATCCCTAGACAATGTTGGCAAAGACTTTGATCTTGTTATAATCCCTATTTTGTATCTTCCAGAATATACGTTTTCTGCATGACCCTCAATGTAAGAATCACATTGATTAATAGATAGAGATCTAAGTATTTCAGTTTGAGTCGAGCATGAATCTGGAACATCACATTGATTTTCATCATTACCGCCCCAACAAGAAACCGTATTATTAGAAAAAAGAACTACAGTATGATCATCTCCTGATTCTATTTTAACAACAAATCCCATTCCAGATGGAACATCGGTTTGACCAGAAACGTTGTCACCCCAAGAAACAACTGTTCCGTCTGACAAGACAGCAGAAGTAAAGTTATCACCAGCAGATATGGCGATTGCAAACTGTCCACCAAAAGAAGGAACGTTGCACTGACCACTTGAATTTAAACCCCAACAAACAACAGTTCCATCTAACTTAAGCGCAATGCAATGGCCAGTCCCAGTGGAAATTTCTGTTACATCATCGAGACCAGATGGAACATTGCATTGACCAAACGTATTAGAACCCCAGCAAGATACAGTACCATCTGTTTTAAGGGCAATATTATGAGAACCATGAGAGTCAATTTTAGAAACGCCACTAAGACCGGATGGAACATCTGTTTGACCAAAATTATTTAAACCCCAACAAACAACATCGCCATTTTCTTTTACAGCACAAGTATGATTTGCACCAGCAGAAACAGAAATAACATTTCCTAAATCACCTGGTACGTTGCATTCTCCTGATGAATTATTTCCCCAGCATAATGCTAAACCATCAGCTGAAATTGCCACCGCATGAGAATTACTTTGGGCAGTTCCAAATGAAATTTGAGTTATTTGAGGAAGAGAAGATGGCAAAGAAGATATAACTTCATTATCCAAATCTCCCCATATAACAAGCGTACCATCATTTTTTATGGCTCCAGTGATCTTTTCACCAGCCTCAACCTCTATAAAAGAACATAAGGTACCTGAACCAGGCCCGCTACTACTAGAACTTGAAGGAGAAATGTCGTCAGATGAGGAAGATGAAGACTGACACTCAACACATTTACCCCAATTACCAAGAAAAAATGAAAGATCAGTACCGTCTACTACGCCATTACCATCAAAATCACCATCTCCGGAATTATTCCAATTACCAAGCAAAAGGCTCAAATCCGTTCCGCCAATAAATCCATCTCCATCTAAATCCATACAGCCGCCTGGTGAATTGCCATCAATGCATGGAAGAGGAACAAGAGAACTACTACTGCTGCTACTGCTACTGCTACTTGAACCTGGCAATGCACCTCCAACTCTGTAGCAGTAATCTTCTAATGTCTCTTGATTTCTTACTAAAACTGTTTTCTTTTCAAATATCAAAAATAAAGAAAATTCATAAAGATCAGATTTAGGTGCGTCTATATTTAAATTTTTTACAACTTCGTATACTATATTGCTACCCGAATGATTATAGTCTTCTAACCTATAAATACCAGAAACATCATTTAAGGGAGAAGAAAAACCAGCATTAAAACTAGAATACTCAAGAAGAGAATTTGGATTTAATAAATCATCATCAAAACGTAAATTGCCAAAAACTGGCAAGAAACTATTAAAACTAAAATCTGATGATATGTAGTAAAGTCTGTTGTTGTTAAATGTTCCTTTAAAATCTGAACCTATATTAAATTTAGATTTAAAATAATTTTCGATATCAGATATTTGATTATTTGTTTTTATGAGGAATTTGCTTTTTGCATCTATATCTCCAATTTTAACAACAAAGAAACATGGATTTTCACTAAACTTGGCAAGGATCCTTATAGATTTTTTATCTTCTGAAAATATAACTTTTACAAGACAAGAATTGTCGTAGCTATAATCTTGGTCTATGGTTTCTCCGTAAAAACCATCTTGCTCAAAAGTTTCAATTTCTTGTTTATCAAAAATTATGTCTACTATTGGTTCGTCGAATTCTATTGTTCCCTGCACTACCAAACCACTTGACTGATCTATGTTTTTACAATTTATTAAAATACCGTAAGATCTTAATCCGTCGCCAACTGAATATCCAGAAACAAACTTTTTCTTACCTGAAAATTCAAAAACTGGAGATATTTCAGAATTTAAGTAATTAACATTTTTGGGATTTACTTTAAAAGTACCAAAAGACCTACTTAAAAGCTTAGTACCAAAAACAAAATCATCAAATGAAGATGGAGAAGAAAAGAAATTAGACAGAGAAAAACTTATCTGGGCGAACTCTTCAAAACCAGATATATTATATCCATTTGAAGATGAGTTGCCAATAAGAGAAAAATTAAACTCGTATCCCAAATTTAGACTACTATAAATCCCATCAAACAAAGTATCATTTGTATCTCTATATACAGGGTATCTAAAAGCACCAAAATCTTCACTTGGGTTAACTGCAACTATGCAATTTGTATTGGATATTTGATTGCCTAAGGAGTTTTGACTGGCAACTAAATTTGCAGAGGTAGCAGTATTTTCACTACCAACATTTTCCAATATTACCTTAATTATAAATATATCTATATCGCTTGATAATCCCTCAAATGTTCCTGCTATATTAATTTTTGAAGTATTAGAAGAGTCATTATTTATAACCTCAAAAGCAATCTCATTCATACTCGGGATATCAAAACCAAGACCGTCCTGATTATAATTTATAAAATCAGATCTACCAAATACCTTAAATTTATTTTGACCAGAAACAGAATCATCTATATTGTAGATAACTGCTTTTATCTTTCCATTAAAACTTGCAGAAAAATCAACATCAAAAGATGTTGCACCCTGATTTGAAATACCCTTAGATACAACAATAGTTTGAACTGATATTTGCTGACCAAGGCCTATTGTAACAATACTAGATAGACCAACAATAACACCATCTGGATAATTTATTTGAAAATTGTCTGGACTTAGACCGGAAAACTCGTTTAAACAATATACTGAATATAAATTTTGTATTAGCTGAGGAGAGTTTATAGAAAGAATACCGGAAGGAAAAATTTCAATACCAAAACTTTCATTAGGAATAAAAAATGGCCTAATATCTTTTGCAATTCTTGTGAAATATTTATCTGTTTCGGAAACTTTTGAAAGCTCTACACTAAAACTATTTAGCGCAGAATCATTATACTGGAAGCTTCCATATCCTATGCATGAATAATATATTTGAGACTCACCGGTTCTGTCACTCTCAAAAAACAAATGAATGTTTTCATTTTTATCACTTATAACATGAGGATTTCTATTCTCCCCATCAAAAGTAATCTGTGTCCAATTAGGATAATTATCAATAAATATTTGATATTTGCCGTTTATCTCAGCCTGACAAAAAACTCTACCATTTTGAGAAACAACAGGATTTATAGTCGGTATGTAGCTGCCATCTTTAGAAATCATCCTGTTAAATGTCAAAATTTCAGGAACAAGATTTCTTTCTATAGATTTTACTCCAAAAAACTCTACGCAATATGTAGTGTCAGAAATAAAGAAACCATTAGGCTTATTAAATCCAGGATTGAAATCAATTGATATATAATTTGAATCAGCAGATATGACATTCGCTATAGCGCCCTTAAAAGGCTCGGTATTAAATACAACTTTGGATATAGACTGCAAAACATCTCTGTCTGCGCAGTCAGTAACGAATAACCTCAGGGCCCTATTCGTATTAAGCTCAACTTGTATTTTATTAGAATTAGATTCAGACGAAACCTGACCCCTGTATATAGAAAATTCTAAATTTGATTTTACTATCAATTCCTGTCTAGGTCCAGTATTTATTATTTCAGAAACTATTTCATTTTTTATAAGAACTGCATCAGTTTCAATCAAATTTTTAATCTTGTTTAGCACTGAATATGTATCAGTAGAGCCGAATACAAAGTTTTTAGCTATCTCGGTGCCATTAGGAAACCTAAAAACAACACTACCCCTATCTGTTGTCGCTACAGTAGAATTATTAGGTATATAAATAGAATGATAATAAAAATAAGGTTTTTCTATAACGCCTCTTAATTTAAAAGTTAAATCAAAATTTGTAGAGCTATGATGTTTAACTAATTTAACTACTGGAACTGTAGAAGCGACATCAACTGGCACCGAATCATCAGAAACAATAACAGAGGCCACAGTGTAAAAATCAAAACCAGAATCAACTATTTCTTTGTCTACGTTTGAAGAAGCGTGAGTGCCAATTATTTTTATTGCAGAAAGAAGAATTGAAGAATCAGATATAAAACCCTGATGACAATTTTTAAAATTAGAATCAAGAGATGTCAGTGGATCAGGAAATTTTTGTGTATCAGTCTTATATAGAGGACCTATTATTGGCTCCTGAAAACAGTCTAAGCTTATAGGTTCAAACTTAAAACTTTGATCCTGAGCAGGTCTAGTATCGAGTATTACACACTCTGGTCTTTGAGGATCATTTGTTGCCTGTAGTGATCTAAGACTTTTTGGGACAACACCAAGTTCACCATAAAAATTATTAGCACCAATTTTTACTTCTAATGGCATTTTTCTTAAAGTCTTGCCATAGAAGTCACTATCTTTAAGAATTGTTCTAGTATCAATATTAAAATTTAATTGGCCATTAGAAACTTTAGATTTAAATTTTTTATTTGCTATTTCTATAATAGCATTGCCATCAGGAATACCATCTGCATAAATGTTTATATTTGAATGATCTTGAACAAATGGAGGATCAAGATATATAGATCTATTTTTTGATGAATTTTTAACTACATCAATATTCGAACCAAGAACTAAGCTTTGTCCACTATCTGATAGTATTTTACAGAATAATGTTATATTACTCTTTTTGCCCATTTTTGATATGGGATAAAGAATGGTACCCTGAAAAGCATTTTGATTTCTTAATAAATTAACAATATTTTTTTTATTACCATCAAAATCAACAAAATTTATTGATTCACTAGATTCAGCATCTTCAAAAGAAACAGAATAATCCCCGTCAATAATACAATCATTCAATTCAAAACTTAAATGAATTGAATCATTTTTTATGGAATAATTTTTAAGGACAAATTGTGCTTTTATCATGTATTAAAAAACCGGGTCCCAGTAATTGTTACTTATACTATTGTTTAAACCAAATTTTTTAAAAAACCTATCTTGATCTTTCTCTATATTTGATTTATAGTAATTATATTTTTCAATTATTTCTAATAATGCCCTGCAAGAAGACTCTGGATCAAAATATGGCCAAATTTTATTTCTAAACTGACCATAACTGTCAAGTCTGTCTTTTCTTAAATCTCCATTAGACGGTATAAAAACCCCATATTCGGGCGATGCAAAATCTTTCACTCCCTCTATGTCAGTAGAAATAAATGGCTTACCAAGGAATAAACCCTGAAGTAGAGGCATACAAAATGCCTCTCCTAAAGAAAAATTAACTATAACGTCAAATTTAGACATCATTTTTACCATACCTTGGTCGTCAAGTTCATTAGTCTCTAAAATAATATTGGAAAATATACTTGGATGATTTTCTTTTACGTAATTAATAAGCTCAAAATACTTATCTGTTTTTATACCTAAAATAAAATCAAGGTTATTTTTTAATAATTCAAAGGATTTGAATAAAGTAGGCCAATTTTTTCTTTCTCTCCAAGTCGCAATAGCACAAAAAGAAAATTTGTTAAAAAAAGAATCTGTAATAATTTGTTTTTTCCAAACAAGTTCATCTAAAAAATGAGGTACTACAAAACCAGGCTTATTGACACCACAATTTTCAAATATTTTTTTATTCCAACTGCAGGGATATATTACCCCATGCATAACTCTGTTTATAGATTCAACCCAAAAATCATCTACTTTTTCATTCTCAAATACAGCCACGCAATACCTTTTGGTACCATTTAATAATTTTCTCCATCTGTTGGGGATTACGTGTTCTATAAGAACATCTCCCTCCATTTTGCCTATACTACAAGTTTTGTTTATAATAAACAATTCATCTTTTGTAAAAGAATTACCCTGAGGATATTTATGTACACAATTTATATAAACATTATTGCCAAGTAATCCAAGAGATCTTATGTAACCCAAAGATGCTCGAGTGTAACCAGAATTAGTTAAGAAACAAGAATATATAATATCTAGATTTGTTTTCATGTACTGAGCAAGAAATTGCCATTAACAAGCAGCCTTGCATCATTTATTATCGTATATTCTCCGGTGTTTATTTCTCTTATAATATTGTTAAATGGATCTATAACTATAACTCTACCGCCATTAGACATTATGGAGCTTTCTACTATTAAATAAGATCCAGAAAGCTCACCTCCGTTTATTTTAGATACGTCACTAACATAAACACCATCAGACGAATCATAACTATATACAAAAGAATTTGTTGAAAGATCGTATATACCAACCCTGCCACGATAATCTTTAAGTTTTTCTATAGCCTGACCCTTAAAAGAATCAGGGTCATCTATTTCAACTGGTGGAGATTGATTTGAAGAAAATCTCTGTAAGCCTCCTATGAGTATTAACTCCCTATCTATTTCTTGTATTGACCCCAAGGTATAATCAGAAAAAGTAAAACTTGTCTCATCGCCATAGTTAAAATCAATTTGGTTTGTTTCTGGATTTAATAGTATTACAGAAGGTACGGACGGAACAGCGTCAGATCCAGCTTGAACATTTTCAAGAACTGTTATTCTTTTCTGTACAAAAAATGGGCTTTGTGCGATCTCTTCATATTGATTGGTTTGTTGGTTCCTGACTTCTACTTTGATTTTAAAAGTAAAAAGAAATGTTGTTCCTTCTGGATTTATAACATAAGCTTGATTGGTAGGAGTTGTAGTAACTTCTGCTATTGTTCTGGATTTAGTTGCGACAGAAACCGGATCAGTATACGCAATAGGTCCTGTTATTAACACAGGCTGATAAGAAGAACCAGCAGTATACTGATCATTTATAAAAGTGATTTGATAATCTTCAAAAGCAAAAGAAGGATCAACTGAAACTACTAAGTTAAATTTTAACTGAGAATCTTTTGCAACAAAAAATTCATCATTGTCATTTCTTAAACCAGCTCTGATTCTATCAAAAAGAATATTAGAATTACAAATCCAAATTTTATTATTATAGCTTTTTATTGCATTTATAGGATGTCTTATGTTACTAACATAGGTAAAATCTCCAACAAAAAGCTTAAGACCATCCAAAGAATAAAGCCTCCTAAAGGTCTCATTGTTAGAAAAGCCATCAGTTTGCCCAAAACCAGCAGGTGTTAATTTTACAAAAATATCAGAAGTAGTGCTATTTATAAAGTCGATTTTTACAGGACTAAGCTTTATACTTAATATTTTTTTAGTAATACCAGTTGCTTCTACAGAATCAAGAGCAGAAAGACTAGAAGTAATATTATTTGAATATAATTTAATTGAATTTAATTCAAAAGTATTTGGATCTACATTAAAATCTGAATTAAATACTATTTGAAGTATTTTTGTTCTTGGATTGAAAATTGCAGACATCGGGAAAAAACCAACGTTACTGGCGCTGGAAGCAACATTGTGAGAACCAAAACCCCTAATAAGATTTCCTGATTTATCTATCTCAATTACTCTATCATTATAGGTATCGCATATAATCATGTTTTTATTTGAAAGTCTGACTGCAGAAGTCGGAGTATCTAATCCGACTCTTCCATCAGTAGCGTCTATTTCTAAAGCTTGAATGGGGCTAATTGGCAAATTAGTTCCACTGTAGCCAAAATATGACATAAAATTGGGCAATGATTTTTGCACTGAGTTTTCTGTTGCATAAAAAAAGTTATTAATTTCAAGTGGAGTTTTTATTGTCAAATCACCCAAATCAAATAAAGTAGGCTCTATTTTTACGTTATCACCCTTGCCATTCATCCACTGATTAACTTTTGCAACATTAAAACCTGCAAATTCACCAGAGCTTGATATTTGAAGAGTGAATCCCTTTAAGACGGGAGTGTCTATAAAAATATTTTCATTTTCGGTATCTTCTTTTGCCCTAAAAAATATTTGTATATCAAAAACTCTTCCAACGGCAAGAATACTTTGCTCTGACAAAACTGGATCAGAAAATTGCTCAGATACAATAGAAAGAACATTATTGCCAGCTCTCCATCTAAACTCTATAGAAGTACCATCTGGCACTACTGTATCAAAAGATATAGAATTTAAATTTATAAGATTCGGTGATTCATATCTATATACGAGAAGACCATCACTATTATAACTCTGTGTTACAATTGCAGAACCACCACCAGAACCGCCACCAGATAATAAACCACTAACGAATATGTCATCTATATTAAAAACAAAATCAGTTTCTACGTCTGCGACTTCAAAAACAATAGAGTCAACATTATTTCTATCAGAAGATGCTATTTCAAAACTTTTTTCTGCAAAATCTTGCATAGAAGAGTTTCCGTTTGAAGTTATTTCATTTTGAGAAAGTAAAACATACGTATCACTTTGCTCTAATTGGCCAGCTTCATTTTTATTATAAAAGTAAAAATATACTGCAGGATGTTCTACAGATCTGCAACGAACATCAATGTTTATTGATGCGTAATTTGACCAGTTTTTATTAATAAGAACACTTCTTTTGAAAATAAGTTTTTCTTTTTTGCCTCCTCTAAATTTAACTGAATAAATACCATCAGTTCTTAAAGTATTGTCTGGAGAAGCTCCAAAAGTTGTAGATGATGGTATCTCTTGAGTTTCCACAAATAGTCCAGGATATGCAGTACCATCAGAATTAGCATTTTCAAAACTATCTTTAAATCTTACACCTCCGCCACCAGAACCACCAGAACCGCCAGAACCATCGCCACCTCCAGATGCACCTCCAAAAAAGTTTGAAGATGAACTTATTGGAGTTATGTATGCCTCTACCTCAGAAGAAGAATCGTTAAGAGGAGGAGGATATATATCTCCAGACCCAACTGGCGGTATTGGACTGCCCATGGAAAAAGTTATATTGTTTATTTGAGTGTAGGACTGTAAGGCACCAAGAGTAGTATACTTTATTGAGCTTATCGTATTTACTTCCTCTGGTATGCCTGTTATACAACCACTATCAAAATTTATTACAGCTGTAGAATTTTCAATATCAATTATAGAATTGTCTGTATGACCAGGAGAAACAATAATACTATTAACCATTTCATTAGCAATACTTCTATCATTTTTCACTGAAACAAAACTTTGTCTCATTAAATTAACTGCAGCAACCTCTCCAAGCAATTGCCTATTCCTATCTGGCATAGTTCTAACAAAAGTTTCTAGTCCTGCGTGATTTATAAATCCCTTATTCATTAGATCATTGTGATCAAGCTTTGGAATTCTTTCTTTTTTGAAGACGCCTCTTTTGATTTTTGCAGTGTTCAAATCAGAAATTCTAGCACCAGGCAATGAATTCTTGACTTCTCTAAGAAGGTCTATTTTGTCAGGATCCCCTCTGTGCTTGTGCTTTGCTATTTCGTCTATAATTAGCTGTCTAAAGCTAATTTCTTGCCTATATGATAAATCTATTGACGCAATTGTACTATTGCCAGTTTTAACCTGAGCAAGCCTAACAGCACTATCTACAGAGGAAAAATTACTAGTAAATACACTTGCAACTATCGGAGAATTTAATGTTCTTGTAAAACCAGCATACACATAGAATATAGAATTAGATGAAATTTCAGGAATATTTTTTACAAAATCTAATTGTGTTGATTTGCCATTTATGAAATAAATTCCAGGAGAAACATTCAAAGAAAACGGATTTTGGGAATCACTAGATATGGATACTATAAGGCCCTCAACTATGCCATTACCAAATATTGAATAAAGTCCAAAAAGCTGAGAATCAATTGTAGAAAATCTATCAACTTCAAGGTCAACAGACAAAGAGGAATCTAAAGAGTCCTTAAAATCGAAATAACCAAGTCCAAAATTAGGTGTTCTTCCTGCCATTTTTATTTGTCAACATAACCAGATCTCATGCCAAAAACAGCGATGGTTCTTGTTGCCTCCGGTAAATCTCCAAAACTCTCTCCTGCATTTCCCATAAAACCTTCTTGCTTTTTCTTAAAAAAATCAGATCCAGTCAAACGAGATGTTATTTCCTGGTCAATGACATCTGATATTCTTTTTTGAAGCAAATTGCTTTGATTTTTTTGTTGCTCATTCATAAATTATAAATCCTATTAAACTGGAACTGGCAATGCTGTATCTTCTCCACCACGGAAATCTATTATTTCACCAGGATACATATATCTACCAGATATTCTAGTACTCCACCTGTTTGATTTTTTATCTATTTCATTACTAACCTCGGTTATTATGCCAAGTATATACAATGGCTCAATTATCGGCTTGCCATTATCTCCATTTTCAACTTTCCCGTTTTCTACCCTTTTAAAACTAGATCCATAATGCAGTCTAAAATACTGGTTTGGCATTACTCCATTTCTACCAGGAACACTAAAGCTACAAAACAAAGGTGGATTAAAAAACATGGTGTATCTATTGACTATTTTCTGCAAAGCCTCCTTCGAACCAAAAACACCATCTTTTTGTAAAAACATTTTTCTGTAGCCTAAGAATCCAGGAGAAGAAGGGTCATATATCGAGTTTACATTTAAATGACCAGCTAAAAGAAGCTTCATGTCTGGAGTTGTAGTAACAACTCGTATTTCATTGTATATATCAGACACTTTCTTATTAAATTGAAAGCTATCAGCATCAATCACATTCCAAATTTTAAATTTACCAGTATCTGAAAATTTATTGTAATCAACCGATGTGTAAAAATCGTGAATTTCGTTTAATGCGTCTATGTGTTGAAATTTTATTGCAGGATCAGAACTAGATGGAGAGCGAGAAGAGTCACGACTAGAAGTAAAATTATTATTAGAAAAGTACTCTATTTCATCTGGAGGAATTTCAAATCTAGCTATACCAGCATTATCAAAATAAAATGTTTTACCTGATACATCAGATATTTTTCTAATAAAGTTTAAATGACTATCACCAAAATTAGGCTTAAATCTGGCATTGTTTAAAGGATCATAATTTCCAGGTAAAACATAATTTGCGTAAACAACAGTTCTATCATTGAATGACATATATTTTCTATCACCACTTGTAGTATCTTGAGAAGTCATGTACTTTAAAAAATCCATTGGAAGAAATCCAATAGAAGTATCACTGCCTTCTCTTAATCCAGCACACGATAATACGTCGTATATAGCATCATAATCACGTACAGCGTCATAAAAAGGAGGGTTTAAAAATTTTGTATCGTCTAATATCCTAGAATAATCTTCAAGTTCCATAGTAACTTCTATGTGACTAGGCTTAATGGTGAAATTAACTTGATTACAAATGCCTGTAAAGGCAAGATATTTAAACTCACTTGAAGAAGATTTACCTCCTATTAAATTAGTTGCTCCACCGTCAAAATCTGGATGTAATATATCATAACCTGAAGAAGAGTCATCATTTTCAGGATTATTTAAACATCTTCCAAGGTATACGCGAACATAAAATGCTTTATCCTGAAGGGACATAATAAATTTTCTAACATCGCTATCAAGACTGACTGCATCTCCAAATCTGGTAGTCCTAGATGCAGAAGAATTAACTCTTCTTCCAGAAACAAGATCTCTCATGGAGAGATCTTTTGGAACATAAAGACTAAGGCTTGCATTATGTCTTATAAAGGCGTTGCCTTCTTTTGACCAAGATTCTTTATAATATTGGACCAAGTTTGATATGTTTTTTGGGTAAACATTAACAGCAGTACTGTTGTCTTCTCTTACCAAAGAAGAATACCCAAACATAACAGGCCTTATAAACGAACCAAAATACGGATCTTGATCAGGAAAAAAAGGATGTAAAAGCTCTATGGGGCCACTTTTTAAGGTGAATTCCACAAAAGCTCCAAATGAGAAATTGTCTAAAGTAGCTTCTGAATTGGTGCCTCTTTTTCTAACTTCATTTTTAGATATAGATATGCCGCCAGAAAGACTGGTATTTTTAGATAAACTATCGAAATATTCATATTTAAATCTAAACTTTCCAGATCCACTTCTGCTGTCTTTTTTTCCAAGACAACATCCAGGAATATAATTGCTAAACCTTGCTGGCATGATACTTGCTTGTGTTTCCACTAATTCACCACTTAATATTTCACCATAGAGTAAAGATTGGTTTTTAAAAACAAATCTTCTAAAATCGTCAAAATACTGAGTTATAAGATCATCTGAAAATCCGTCCTCTGCAGAGTTCGGCTCTATTCTATTTCTAAGTAAAAGAAAAAGATTTTTTTCAGCTTCTTGTAATCCGCCATCATCAGTCTTGCCACCATTCTCATCATCTACTTGAGTAGATCCAAATCTGCCTAAAATTGAAATAGGATAGTTGGGTTTTATTTTTGCCTGAGAATGATATTCTATTGGAGACACATTAACTGCATATTGTGAATTACCCCAAAAAACTCTAGGTCTACCATGTAACATAATTCCATCTTTTTCAGGAATAAAAGACGATTCATTTGTTTGGTCTATTTTATATATGAAACCTTCTTGTGTATTTTTAAGTTGCTCAAAAATTTCTTGATTAAGAGCTTTCATGTTATACGATTCTTCACTTACAATATAAGATCTCCCGCCACTAAAAGAAATCTGCAAAGAACCCATTAAGTGCTGAATCTTGATTGAAAAATTTTGCTGAGACAATAATTCGCTACCAGAAAAACCGAAATCATATATAATTTTTGACATACGAAAAGGCGGCTTTATTATATATTTTGAAAAATTATCTGGATTTTCTTTAGAGGGAACGGTTATTTGCCTGATTTTTTTAGAGCAATTTACTGCAACTACATTGCCGTTTTTAGGAACTATAATATACAAACTATCATATTCATTTACGTTATTTGGGCTTTGATTTGGAAGCTCTAAAACTATATATGGCTGACCACCAAGATAAAAGCCATTATTACTCCAAGTCTTAGAATTTTTATCATACGTGTTCAGCATACCGTAATTAGTGCCTATAACAACATCTTCTGCAGATAGTTCAGGTACACCTCGACCTGAAATGCCAATTGGATCTAAAGCAGAATGTTCGCTACTCAAATTAAAATAAAAGCTTATACTGTCTTTTACGCCGTTATTAGGTAAAGAATGATCAAAAGAAAGCTTTTCAAAGTTATAAACAAAATCTTGTCCATGGAAATTTTCGAATTGTTTTCTAAGACCACAGTGAACACCAGGTGGTAAATTTTTTATAACCTTAAATTTAGACCCATTTTTAGCTCCAGGGAATTGTTTTTTTGGTCCTACAGTTTGCTCACCAGAAGAAGAAACTACATTTAATATTTCTTCAGGAATATTCTTAATAAAATCTCCATTGTATGTATTGTCATTTCCTATGAAAGTTATATCCAAATGAGCGGTATTCTCTTTTTCAGGATCTGGACTTACTATTTTTTTAGAAAAAATTAAAAATTTTGGATTTAAAGACCTTAAAAAATTGTTTACAACCGGTTTATCTTCTATTATGGTTTTTTTATTAGTTCCATAGTAGTATTCAGGAATATTTGACCAAGGAATCTGTTCAGAATCTGGATCCTGAGCAGAACTGGTAAATATAGAATTAGTGGGCATCCAGGAATTATGCCAATATTTTGCAGTTAAGTTAGTAGATAAAATGCCAGATGCAGGTAAAACACTTTCTTTACCCTGAGAAATATTCCATTCAGTGTAATTGCTATTTATATTAAAATTTGTATCAACAAATGAAAATTTAGGACTTAAAGTAACCCCATATCCAGAACCAGCAATTCCATCTGACACCATTTCTAAATTTTCTTTACCAGAAACGGCGTTCATGTTTTTAATGGTTACTTCATTAAAAAACATTTCGTTATGTTGCCTATTTCTGGATTTCAAAGGATATGAATTAGAGGCAGTGGGAAAAATTACCACCTCAGAAGTTACATATCCAAAGTTGAATGGAGCTGACTTTCCTCTTGAAGATTTACTCATAAAGCACTACTTGTTGAAAAAAATGTATCAGGAATAACACTACTACCCTTAATACTGAAAGATCTTAAATAATCATTTTCATCTTTTACATAAACTCTTACCCATCCATTAGGCATAACAACCCCTACAGGCGGAGAATTTGATATAGGGAAATTTATAATAGAATCTTTATAATCAATATATGGGTTTATAAAATAACATTCTTCTGTATAAATTACGTCTTGCAATTCCCCTAAAGAACCACACACATATACCGGTAAAGATTTTTCATTAAAATCGGTATCTGTAGTCATAGAATTTATAAAATTTTTATTTAATAAAGAATATCCACTAAAATACTGATAAAAAAGTTTATTTTCTATTATGTAAAATAAATACAAAGTATTGGAATAGTCATCATAAACAGAAGACACAAATTCTATTTCAGGAGCAGATTGCAATAAATAAGATTTTATTTCATTTTGACTATTATTTTCAAGGGTGTATTTTGAACCATTTTCTGATTTTTTGAATTTAACAGGTCTAAACGGGATAAGACCAAATTCATCTAAAACTGAATCTGGAAACTTATAAATATCTGAAGTTATATCTCTAAAAGCTCCACCCTGATTTCCAATTTTAACAAATAAACTACCAGAATTGCACATAAAAAGAACGATTGAACTATCATTAAGTATTTCAAATGAAAATCTTTGAGAATTTAACATTCTATTAAATTTTATGTTAGAAGCAGAATCAGAAAATCTTGGGTAAAAAGTATCATTGTTTTTAAGGTATATTACATTTACATCTGATGATCGAGAATAATCTGCTGAAGACTGATTCAATCCAGACTGAACAGAATATTGATTTGCTAATTGCCTAAATGAATATTCGCCATTTGCTTCAGCATAAATAAAAGAAGATAATTCTGTTTTACAATTTCCATGCACAAATTGTGCTGGAGATATCCTAAAACTATTACAATAGTTTTTATTTTTAATAGATATCCCAGCAAAATCATCTTGAAATTTTGAATAATTTTCAGGACTAAGTGATGCAATTCTTTTTTCAGAATTAGCAGATATTGATATATCTGCATATGCAAAAGCATTATAACTTACTACTGGCATTAAATCAAATTCAGAATAAAGCAAAGAATTAGGATCAAAAGTTTTCAATAATATGGTATCATCAAGCTGAAACATAACAAAAATATTATTTTGTCTTGGTGAATTTCTGCAACATATAAAAGAAACTTTCTCATCTCCAAAAGACTGAAAAACAGATCTTACAATTCTTGGCATTTCGTCATAATTGTTAAATACACAAGCATCCAAAGTTGCTTCTTTTGTATCAGTAAAAAACATAATAGAAGATCCGGTTTTTGAGAAACTAATATCAAAATTTTCTGAAGTAAGAAATATCGGTCTATACTCAACGTAATTAGACTCATCAATTAAAGAAGTTACATGCTCCATATTTCCTATAGAAGAAGGAGAAAGATCTTCTCCGGGAACCAATATTTTAATTCTTTTATTATAGTTTGCAAAAAAATCAAATTTAATAGAATATCCGTCAATAGAGTTTAAAGATTTACATGGAACAAAAAGTGCGTTTGACTTGTCGTCATCGTCATCAAAATAAACATGCACATATCCTATATTTAAATTTGATTTTGAAAATTTTAACGTAGCCTCCATGTGTTCTATCCTGCTGTCAAATTCTATCAAAATTTCTAAGTGATTTTTTGTCTGTATGGTAGATTCTTTGCTACTCCATCCGGATTGATCAGAACCACTAAGAAAGCCATATCTGTACTTTTGAGCCTTTGATCTAAAGGAAGAAAATTCTCTTAAATCTCCATATATTTTTTTTGATATATAATTTGAGTGATTCAACTCGGGATACTCATAATATTTAGGCATAATTCTTCTTCCTTTGCTGTAAAATGGAGCATCATCTATAGGCATCCATTTATATATTGATGGTCTTGGGTCAGAAAAAGAATTTAGAAAGTCAGATTCCATGTATGAAGAATCAGGAAAAGAAAGTCTTGCATTTTTAGTATCACCCTTTGGATCAGAAGCAACCATTGATCTGCATTTAAATAATCTTAGTGAAGAATCAGATTCAGATGGGGTAATAACTGCCCCATTAATTAAATTTGAAGTTTCAAAATGACCCCCTATGGATGGAGCTAAAGCCCCCCTAGTTATTACTTTTATAATAGTTTCTTCACTAGCACCTGGACCTATGCCCTCCCATATTATCCTGCCATTCTTATTAAGATCTATTGGACTATAAAACAAATAGGATAATTGAGAAGTAAATGCAGAAGCTCCACCATATTGGCCTGGTATAGATTCTATCAGATTAAATCCCCACACAAAATTAGTAGTACTAGAAAAGTCAAAAACAGAATTAGATGCATCTATATATTTTCTGCAATTTAAACTAAAAAAAACATCAGTACCTGCTATCTTAGTACGAAGTGAATTTATGTTTATAAAATCTAATATACAAATACCAACTCCAGTATTGCTAGATTCAGTATTGGATGTATTTGGAGAAATCCAAAAATAAGGTGCGCCCTGATTTTCTCCGCAATTTGCACTAAATTTAGAAACAGACGAAAGGGCTTTGGCAAAATTTATTTCATAAGGTATTTTTCTGTCATCTACAACATATGAATTTGTAAGCTGACTTACATCGTAAACAAATTCTAGTTGACCTCTTTCGGAAAAAGAAGAAACATCATGAACTCCCAATGAATCAAAACTAGATCTCCACCATTCCTGATCTCTTACAAGAGAACCAGACAAAAGAAGTTTAGGATTTCCAAATGAATCAATATGATATATACCCGGACCATAATCTATACTCTGTGCACGAACTCCAATTGAACTTGCAACAAAATACCCATTTGCTGGAAGAGAAGATGGATAAAGAGATGGATTCAATTTAACCTTAGTAAGTCTATAACAATTAAATTTTGCCAAATTTTTAGATGAAGATGATGAAGAAGAAATAATATTTTCTGGATTATCGGAAAGCCAGTCTAAATGAGTAGCAACAGAAGAATTCGCTCCTCTACTAAAATCAGCAGAATCATAGCCCTTATAATCAAAATTTGAATCATAACTAGAACTACTAGAACTACTAGAATCAGCAGGATCTACATTATTACCAGAAATATTTCTAATAAATATGTTATTTTCTAATTGAATAGAAAGAACATCAAAAGAAAACTTTTTAAATTCATACTGACCGTCTCTACTTGAGACGATTTCAAAATCACTTCCTCCACTTTGCTTAAAATATATATGCCTTTTTTGACCCACATGCCTAATCTCATGTTTATCAACCTGTCCATAAGTAACAAATATTGTGTCTCCGCTCCTTAAGAAATTTTTTGGGGCAAATATATAAATTCCGTTAGCAACAGAATCTTCATTAAAAACAAAAAGAGGTGAATTAATCATGTACTGAGAATTAGGACCAGTCTGTGGAAAATTCTCAATTGATGAGCCAGATTTATATTTCTTTTTTAACTCTCTATTTTGAACTATGGCAAAACCTAACGGTTTTGCATCTTTTAATTTTTGCTCATCAACACCGCCTAGTGAATTACCGTCGTTTCCAGGGCCCCCTTCAACAAAACCCTTACCAAGAACTTTTAAATCAGATTGATTGAAGTTTACTTGATCTTTGGAAGCACAAAGTATTTTAGTTATGCCTTTATCTGAGCTTAAAATAGGAATATAGAATATTTCAACTCCATCCACTAAAGAACCCCTAGTTGAAAAAACCTGAGGAGTTATAGTAATTTCTTTATTAACAACTGTTTTTGCATTAACCAATTGCAAACCCCATTTGTAATTTACGGGCTTACTCATATTAGCCCCCACCAATGAATTGAAAGATTGTATATTAGAAGCTATGCCAGATATTAATCCTCCGCCTAAAGGACTACCTATAAAAGAATTAAGATCATTTTGTGGAAGCAACGGGACAACTAAATTGTAATAGTAATCAACTATCACTCCCATTGAAGAAGCTGGAAGAAGTCTGACAATTTTTGATGTAAAATAAGGATCAAAATATTCTATATATATTACTTTAGATTGATCTTCTACGGAGATACTTGAATTAGGAGCTGGATAAATATCAAAAGAAACCTGATCTTCATCGTCAAGCATCCATTTTACAGTATCCGTATTTGGCTGAAGTCTTTCTTCATCCCTAACAATATTTACAGTAAATTTTGTTGTAACTTTTTTACCTAAAGCAACACCCTGAGAATCGAAATATTCATAATCAACAAATATAAAATATTGTTTGTATGGATAAATATCTGCTGGATCATCTTCATTAAAATCAGTCGTACCAATATCTTCAGTAGAAGATATATAAGTTATCCTAAACCATGGCATAGGTTTTCCATAAACGCTTCCAGAATAACCTTCTGCAGGAACGGGTCCATTAAAAAGCTCTTCAAAAAATGCACCCTTAGGATTCAGTGCAACGTCTTGAAAGTTTTTTGTAACATATTGATCTATAAAACCTTGGGGTAAAACATCTTTATTATTGAAAGCAGTATATCCAGACCTTATGTTGGAGGGCATTATCTGCTCCCTATCATATCCGATATTTCTTTCCTGAATTCATCAAAAGCACTTTTAAACACAGTCTCAAGCCCATTTTTAAATACTTCAGCAAGTGGACGCATTTGGTCTCCAAGGGCATCCTTAAAAGAGGAAGCCAGATCAGCAGACCGCATAGCAGAAGAAGCCTGACGAGTACCTAGGGCCGTTGTGGGTCCTGTTTCACCAGCCACGAAAGCACCCTGGAATTTATTGCCCTCAAAACCTAAAGCACTCATATTAGGAAGAGCAGAAGAAAAACGCTCAACGGCATTAGAAAGCATTTGAGTAGTTTTTGACAAATCTTGGGCAGAATTTATCATAAGATTATTGTCATACTCACCTCTGGCTCCAGTTGTTCCGCCCATGAGACCACCAATACCAAAAACACCTTTTTCTGCTCCTGGACCAACGGTCGTACCAGTATTAAGAACTCTAGGAACTTCTCTAATATTTCTAATTAAAGAGCCAAGGCCTTTTTCCTGAGTAACAACCATTTCCATAAAAACTCCACTTCCATACTCCATGGCACTTATAGCATTCAAATAGCCCTCACGAAGCATTTTAACCGAATCTAAACTTTCCTTTTGCTTCTGAAGTATCGAGGCGGCAAGACTGTTTTCTTGCCTCCTTATGTCCATTACTTCTCTTTTTAATCTGCCATCGGTATCTCCGCCTTCAGCTATTTTCTTCTCCACTTCCGCTCTTTGTTGCTGCATGGAAATAAGCTCATTTTGCATGGATTTTGCCTGCTCCATACTATTTGCAGCTTGAGCCATCCTCATTTCAGCAGAAGCGCCAAGACCAGTAACAAGATTATCAGCTATGCTAACCTGTGCATCAAGTACTTCTTTTTGCGCTTGAAGCTGAGAAGTAATTTCTTTTGCAGGAGCCCTTGCATTTTCAATAGATTTTCTTATATTTTCAACTGAATTTGCAACAGCCTCTGCTGCCTTTTTCATTCCAGCATCGACAAGCTCAGAAGTATCTCTAAGCATTTCAGATATGGCCCCTTTACCATCGCTTACAATAACGGCATTTGCTCTTGCCATTCTCTCTTCTATATGCTTAATACTGGCTTCTATCTGAGTTTTCTGCTCACCACTTGCACCAGAAAGAGCCTTTTTCAATTCAGCTATTTGAGACTGACCTAACTTAATTGATTCCTGGGCAAGCATTTTTGCAGATTCTTGACTTCCAGTTTTTGCCTCAGAGACCAATTTATTAAATCTTGAAACCTCTTCGTATGAACGCCTACTTGCTTCAATTTGTCCACCAAGATAATCCATAGATTGTTTTTGAAGTTCATTAAAAGTTTTTGCAGCGTCATTACTGTAAGCAGAAGCTCCTCCAAGTTCTCCCTGCAATTTTAATATTGATGCAGTTGTATTATTCAAACCTCTCATTGTGCCAAATTGTTTCTCAAGCTCTCTATTTTGATCCTGGAGGGATTTCGTTATCAAATCGTCAATTTGAAGTTTTCTTGCTCTCTCAGTATATGACTTCAAATCCGCATTTGCTTGCTTACCAAGTTCGACTTCAAGCCGCTTTGCAGCCTCAATGGCAGCTGAAAGCGCAGCTATTCTTGCTTTATCTTCAGCTATTTGGGCTTTGGCTTCTGGAGTAAATTCAGATCCCGGTTCATTGTATTTTACATATTGCTCAAGTTGAGCCAGTTCTTTACTTTTTTCTTCTATTTGTTTGCTGAGATCAGGAAGTTGTTCTTGGGCATACTTTTTTTGCTCTTCAAACCTTGTGAACGCAGAGTTCTGTACCCCAGAAGTATCAACTATTTTTTGAGCATCTTCTTCTGCTTGT